>ERZ795054.830-NODE-830-length-33522-cov-6.312278_pt1 | contig 33522 bp, 46 predicted proteins | sample MGYA00375138_ERZ795054 | MGnify/ENA primary metagenome ERZ795054 (study PRJEB30183, sample SAMN05720215) | anaerobic digester metagenome | isolation source: active sludge of municipal wastewater-treating anaerobic digesters | place: USA | collected 2014-12-23 ... | reverse complement strand
GTGGATGTTGAACACCGTCTTCACGCTGATGTGCAGCGTGTCGGCGATGTCCTCGCGCGATTTCGCGGCGACCAGCATGCGCAGGATTTCGAATTCGCGTGCGCTCAGCGCGGCCAGCGGGTTCTTCGCGCCACTGCCGGCGCGGCGCAGCGCCGCCAGTTCCGCCTGAACGTCGGGACTCAGCGTCTGCCGGCGGTGATACACCGCGCAGATCGCCTCGACCAGCATCGGCACCGTGGCCCACAGGAACAGCACGCAATCCTTGGCGGCGAGTGCGCCGACATCGCGCTTCATCAGCGTGAGCAGATCGCTGGTCGGGTAATGATTGTCGGCCGCGCGGTCCATGCCGGTCTCGGCGGAATAGGGATCGAACCGCCATTCCGGGTCGGCATAGATGACGCCGTATTTCTTGGCCGGCAGCGCGGCCTGGCTGGCGGCAAGCTCGACCTCGCGGACCGCGCGGCGTTCCCTTTTCTCGGCCTGCGCTTCCGTGCGCAGCGTCTTCACCGCCGGCGCGATGGCGCGCTTCAGCGCTGCCCTGGTCGGCTCGTCGCCGCTGGCCAGGATATCGTCCAGCGCCTCGCGCACGATCGCCGGGTTTTTGGCGATCGCGCTGCGCATCTGGCGCGCGTCGTGGATATCTTTCCGGCGGATGCCGATCTCGGCCGCCGTTGCTGGGCGTTCCGCTTTGGAACGCCCAAGCTTGCCATCCCGTGGCCCGGCGACCTCGCCGCGATCCTGCGCGGCATCATACTCGTCGGCGAGCCGGCGCTTGGCCATTGCCTCGATTTCCAGCGCATCGGCTTCGGCGCGATGTGTCGCCGCGATGATCTCGTCATGCGCGCGCTTCGCCTTCTGCAGCCGCGCGGCGCGCTTCGCCGCATCATAGACGGCGCCGGCCTTGTCGCGCGCGTCGAGCACTTCCGCCGCTGTCGTCGCGCGCGAAAGTGCCGCCGCCGCCTCTTTCACAAGAGACGGCAGCGGCTTGGCCGAAGGTGCGGCGACAGCCTTCGACATCAGGCCGGCGAGCCCTGTTCTGGCGCGCCCTCGAAGGCAAGAAGGCTGGTTTCTTCGGCGGCGCGCTTGAGGTCGCAGCCGACCTGCTCGCGCAGGAAGTACTCCCAACGATAGAGCTGATAGAACCACTTGATATCGCCGGACACGATGCGGTAGCGAAGCCGCGCCGGAATGCGCACCGCATCACCGTCGACGAAGGCCGGAACCGACACCATGAAGATGCCGGGGATAATCACCGCCTCGCCCTTGGCGTTCTGGTGTTCTTCCATGAACTCGACGGTGCGCTCTCCGGTCTGCAGGCGGATGCCGTTCTTGACGCGTGCGGCGACGAACACTTCCAGGTGCCGCGACAGCGCGATGACCTCGGAGGGCGTCGCCATCTTCTCATTGAACAGCCGCTCATATTCGCTGCGCTCGCCGTCCATCGGCGCGGCAAGCTCGGCGGCATGCTCTTCGAGGAAGGCCGCGAAGACATCCTGCGGCATGGGCTTGGCGTTGCCGTTGACCCATGCCTTGAACTCTTCCGTCAGCGGGAAGGCATAGACGATGCGATGCGAGCGGTTGCGCGCCTCCACACCCTCGCGGTCATAGTCGAGCACGGCGGTCAGCTTCGGATCCGGCCAGACGGTCTTTCCGAACAGGACAGAGCCGGTGTCTTTGTGCAGATTGGTGAGCGCGATGAAGCTCGCCAGCGTCTCGACCGTGGCGGTGCCCTTGCGACGGTCGGGCGCCTGGCGAAATTGCTCGATCAGTGATTTGACTGAATTGAACGTCTGCGACTTGCGATCGAAGGATACCGGCACGCTTGCCGGAAGGCCGATAAAGTCTCTGGTGTCGACAAGCAGGATGGTTGGCGTGGCAGCTTCGCTAGCGAGTTCCTTCACCAATTCGATGCCGTGGGCATCGAGCGCTGAATCGTCATTCTTGGACATGCGATGTTCCTTTCAGGTTGGGAGGCTTGGGAAAGGTCAGGCGGTTTCCCGCTCTTCGTCCTCGTCCTCCTCGGACGGCTTGACGGAGCGCGGCGGGAACATGTCGATCTGGTTCGGGTGCTCGACCGAAAGCGCGCCGTCGATCGACCAGAACGGCGTCTTCATGAACTTGACGGTGTCGGGCAGTTTCGACTTGGCCTCGGCCTTCACGTCGATGCGGCCGAGTTCGTATTCGAAGGTCACCTTCACGGTGATCTCGGCCTTGCACTTGTCGGCCGGCGAGGCTTCCAGCGCCTCGATCGCCTCGGTCAGCAGCTTGTCGCAGTGGCGGGAAAAATCGCCCCGCGAAAGCAGGCCGACCATCTGCCGGAATGAACGTAGGACACTCATGGTTTTCCTCTCCGAGGTTGGGGGTTACGAAGCCTTGCCGATCTCGGCGCCGACCTTCGCCACGCGATATGTGCCCGGTCGATTGGCTCCGGCGCGCACAAGGGTCTTGACCAGGCCGGACTTGATCAGGTCGGCGAGGAAATCACGGCCCCTGCCGGGCGCCACCTTCGCGGCCATGGCGAAATCGCGGGCGCCGCCGCTCACGACGCCAACGTCATCGGCGGCGCGTCGCATCGCCTGCCAAACGCGCGCCGCCTGCGGCGAGATATTGTGCTCCCGGGCGAACGCGTCGGGTGAGAACCCCGAACTGTCTGCCGGCTCATCCAGGATGGTTTCGAAATGCCGCTGGACAAAGGTCGTGGGGCTGATGCCGGCGGCGCGCGCCGCCTTCTCGATGCGCGCATTGGTGACGCGATCGCATTTGACCGAGAAGCGATAGAATTGGTCGACCCGCCCCAGTTCGTCGTCGGAATAGCTGGCAGCGCCCATCACTCGCCCACCACCCACCTTCAGCCCGCCCGAAGAGCGGATACCGGCGCAAGCTTTGCGGTATTCGCCGAGCGCGCGTTCGAGCTGCGCGGCGGCTCGATCCATGGCGCTGGCCTCGTTCGCCGTCACCTTTCCATCGGCGAAGGCCGCGGCGCCCACGGACATCAGTTCGCCTGCCTGAAGGATCGCTTCGGCATGCCGGCTCATCAAAGATACCTGCTCGACGGTCTCGGCATCCTGGTCGGCGAGCCGCCGCCCGTTGATCTCGGCCAGCGCCGCCGTCATGCAGGAGGATCCGGTCGCCGCCTCGAGCCGGATCATCGCGTCGAGCGACATCAGCGTCGCATCGTCGGGATTGTTCCAGCGGCCAACCGTAGAGCGGCCGGTGTTGCCGCCGAGTGTGGCGACGGCACCGTCGATGCCGCCGGCGCGGCCGATCAGCTCGCCCTGGGCGGCCTTGATGCGGGCAAGGCGTGCGATCAGGTTCATGCGTTTTGCTCCTCGAAAGACAAAACAAATCCCCCGCCGGGACAAACCGGCGTCAAATCCCGTGGCGGGATCGGTGCGAAAGATTCAGTGTGCGGGCGTCAGTTCACTGGAGGCCCGCAACAAGATGCACTCATGGTCCGCCGCTCCTGAAACGGTTCGCCGCCCGGCGGGCATAGCCCGGCAGGTCCGCGATATCTCCGATGTCGTTGGCGCCGCCGGAAAGCAGCGGCGAAAGCCCGATGGCGTGGCCGGCGACTGCGATCAGCTCGGCCAAGACATCGCGTTCGCTCCGGCCCTCATGGGCGGCGATCAGCGACAGGATGAAGCGCGAGGCTTCGGAAAGAGTGACCGCGCCGAGGCCGGGGGTGGCGTCCTCCGGCGCGGTCGCCTGGTGCGAGGATGGGGCATCGCCACAGGTTTCGGTGAAGTGGGAAAAAGCCGCCGAGGCGCGGAGGTCCGTCACCTCGGCGGCGGAAGCCGCGCGGTCGGGCGCTTGGGGTGCCATGCGCGGAATGAGACGATTATTGAAATCGGCAGAGGCGAGCGAGATCATGCGGCCTCCGGCAACGGTCTGAAAACCTGCTGCGGCCATTCCAGATCGGCCGGCCAGTTCACTGAGAACCAAAGCATTGCCTTCTCATAAGTTCCGGTCGTCACATCGGCTTTGCCATCGGCGATGGCATCGAGGGTCGCGCCTCGGTTGAGCACAATGGTCGAAACACGAGATCGGCTGAGCGTTGCCGCTTCAGCATAGAGATCACTAACCAGAAGGAGCTGCTGCTTGAGATTCATGGATGCAGAAAATGCGGAAAGATTTCCACTTAGTCAACCGAAAACTTTCCGCGTTCCGTTTTTCAGCGTTGCGGAATATCTTCCGCGAATGAGTTCCGATGATTTCAAACTGCGCTTGCGCAAGCTGATGGCCGATAAAGGCTGGTCGGCAAACAGAACCTCCCTTGAGGCGGGGTTGTCGCGCGACGCGGTGAGAAAGCTGCTGGCTGCAGATGACCAGTTGCCTCATCCGCGAACCTCAGCGGCGCTGGCCAAAGCGCTGGATGTCAGCGAAGAATGGCTCATGAAGGGCGTCGGCGAACCCAGGCAAGCCGATACGGAAACTTACGTTCCGCCATCGCTAGAGAGCAGCAGATCAAAACCACGCTATGCTGAAATCCTAGGAACTGCGGCCGGGTCGCATGATATGGGCTCCTTTCAGATACAAAGCAGCACCAATGAACAGGTCGTAATCCCGGAAGGGATTGCCCATTTCAAGAACGTGTACGCGCTATATGTCGTTGGCGATTCAATGTTCCCAGAGCACAAGCCTGGTGAGATTCGTTTCGTGCTTCCGGACATGCCGGCGCGCTTAGGCGATAGCGTCGTCGTCGAGTTCTTGCGTGATCCGCAAGGTGAGCCTGAAGCCATGATCGGCCATCTTCTGCGCAGAGGCAGCCAGACGATCGTCCTTGGAAAAATCAACCCTGAGAACGAGGTCGAGATCGACGCTAAGACGTTGATTCGACTGCACCGTATCGCAACTTACGATGATCTGTTGATGCTGAAGTTTGTTTAAGAGCGGAAAGATTTCCGCTTTTCCGGTTGACGGAGAAAACTTTCCGCATTAATTCTGCATCCACTCGCATCCAGCGAGCGGAGACAGAACCATGATCGAATACGCCCTGCATGAAATCATGCCGAAGCCGCCAAAGTCGGCTTTGGTCGAGAAGACGCTTGTCGAGCGCATGGCCGACCGCGTGCTCGAACTCGGCATGAACGGCATCGCCGTCACCAAGGATGTTTTGTTCGAGCACACCAGCTTCACGCTGGAAGAGATCGAGCAGCACGGGCGCGAGGCCTGCAACCTCGCCCGCTCGCGCGCCGTCCGTCACGTGGCTTGATTGCCATGAGCACCGTTGCCGAAAACCTGATCGCCGAGGCCGCGAAGTCGCCCGAGCATGAGGCGTGGATTTCGCGCCAGCTCATGGCGCAGCGCCGCCCGTCGGAGATCCTGGCCGATCTCCGCCGCGCCCCCGATCCCGCCAAGATCATCGCCGCAATCGGCGGCGATGGCCCCGCAGGCCTCGCCTTCGCCTGCCTGATCGCCTTCGTCACGCCCTTCTTCGCGCTCGGCTGGTTGCTGCCATGAAAGCGCGATTGGAACAATCGTCGCGGGAGAGGCACGTCGACCTTCCCACAGGCTACAGCTTCGCGCCGGCGGATGGACGCATCGTCATCCGCTGCAGCAACTTCCCTGAATGCATGTGCGGCGAGGAATGTATCGACCGGCCGGCGGAATCGCCCGCCGCGCGCCGTATCCTCATCGGCCTGATGATCGCCACCGCCGCCCTCGGCGTTGGCCTGCTTTATGTGGGGCTGCGCTGATGAATTTCTTGGCAGCTATCCTCATCTTCATCGGGCTGGCTATGGGCACCGCCTACATATGCACGTCGCTCGACTGCATTGGCGGCAATCATGCCGCTTGCGAGAGCGTGGCAGGCCGTTACGGGAGCACACGCTGATGCAGATCGCCCGTATCGAAGGCTGCACGCGCGTGCTCGGCGAGGCCCAGGGCTACATAGGCCTGCCGCTTCGCGACATCGTCATCAACGACAGCGTGACCGGGCCGCAGACGCCGGCCATGGAAAGCGCATGGTTCCCGACGCCGGAAGAACTCGCCGCGCTCAATGCCGGCGCGCCGATCATCCTGCGCGTCGTCGGCCGCGTCCATCCACCCGTCATGCTTGAAACCGGCGAGGTGCCGAAATGAGCGACATCAAAGTTGGCGACCGTGTGTTCACGATCGACCGTGGCACGGTCAACGCGATCGATGAAGACACGGCCGAGGTTTGCTGGGACGTTTCCGGCTGCCTTGGCGATATCGATATCGACCGGCTGCAACTGGTCACTTCGCCGGACACCGCGCGCCTCGATCGCACGGCTTTCGAGATATTGCCGGTCTGGGCGCAGAACCGGCTCATCGCGCTACAGGATGAGCGCGACACCATATTCAGGAAGATCAATTCCCCGGAAACCGAAAACTGGATGGCCGGTGTTCCACTTGAGGCCGCGCACCAAGTCGAGCGCTGGGGCGCCGCGCACGACGCCGGCAAGACGGCATGGGATTGGTTCTGGCTGATCGGCTATCTGGCGCAGAAGGCCGCCACCGCGCAGGCGTCTGGCGATCTCTTTAAGGCCAAGCATCACACCATTTCCACCGCCGCCGCGCTGCTCAATTGGCACCGCCAGTTGACGGGCGAGAACACGGCCATGCGGCCCGGCATCGACCCGGTCGCACGCGGCATCGAGGAGACGGCCAATGGCTGACAAATCCCCAATCGAATGGACCGACGCGACGTGGAATCCGGTCGTCGGCTGCTCCATCGTCTCACCCGGCTGCACCAACTGCTACGCCATGAAGATGGCCGCGCGCATCGAGGCCATGGGCGGCGCGCCGCACTATGCCGGCACCACGAAGAAGGTGAACGGCAACGCTGTCTGGACCGGCAAGCTGGCGCAGGCGCCCGAGAGGATCCTGCTGGAGCCGCTGAGCTGGCGCCGGCCGCGCCGCATCTTCGTAAACTCCATGGGCGACCTGTTCCACGAGGACGTGCCCGACGAGTGGATCGACCAGACGTTCGCGGTGATGGCTGTCACCCCGCACCACACGCACCAGGTGCTGACCAAGCGCGCCAACCGCATGCGACGCTATCTTGCCGATCCGACGACAAAGCGCCGTGTGTACGACCTCGCCTGCAAGCTTGTGATCGAGCGGCAGATAGAGGTCGTTCTGATCGCGCCAGGAATCGACGAACGCCACGCGCCGGCCGGCCCGCGTGTCTATCTCGACCGCTGGCCCCTCCCCAACGTCTGGCTTGGCGTCTCCGCCGAACGCCAGCAGGAGGCCGACGAACGCATCCCCGAGCTGCTCGCCACGCCAGCCGCGATCCGCTTCGTCAGCGCCGAGCCGCTGCTCGGGCCGATCGATTTCGAGCGCATCAATCGTCGACCGAATTCCAACGACGAGCGCATGCCAGGGGTGGGCATCGTCAAGCAGTTCTACGTCGACGCGTTGACCGGTTGCGAGGGGCTGGCCTACAGGATCGCTGGCGGACCGGACATGTTCGCCGAGAGCCGAGGCGGACCGAAACTCGACTGGATCATTGTCGGCGGCGAGAGCGGACCGGACGCGCGGCCGATGCATCCCGCCTGGCCGCGCGCGATCCGCGATCAATGCGCCGCGGCCGGCGTGCCGTTCTTCTTCAAGCAATGGGGCTCCTGGGCGCCGGGCGAATGCGCCAACAAGGCAGCGACCCGCACTGAGCGAACAGCTTCTCTTTGCGATGACGACTGGTATCGCTCGAAATGGCGTTACGGCACGATCACGCCGCGCGTGAGCGCCGAGATGCACTACGAGGACGAACCGGACGTTTATCGCCTCGGCAAGAAAGCAGCCGGCCGGCGGCTCGACGGCATCGAGCACAACGGCATGCCGCAAGCGCGCGAGGTGCCGGCGCTATGAGCGTCTACGTCGACAACATGCGCGCTTCTTTCGGCCGGATGAAGATGTGCCACATGATCGCCGATAGCCGCGATGAGCTGCTAGCCATGGCCGACAGGATCGGCGTCGACCGCAAGTGGCTGCGGAAGGCAGGCACGCCGCACGAGCATTTCGACATCGCGCTTTCCAAGCGGTCGCTGGCGATATCCGCAGGGGCAATCGAGGTTTCCATGATGCAGATCGGTCGCATCATTCGCGCGCGACGGGGCGAGCCGCGACGCTGCGATACCAACCTTGTCGGCGCCGCCGGCGAATGCCTGGCATGCGACGCCGAGCAGGGCGAGGCCTGTCGTGAGCGCGGCGGACCCGCTCCCGCCAAGGAGACGCGCTGATGGCAATCGAGAAGCATGCCGGCCTGCAGCAGATCGTCTGCGAATGCGGCGCATCGCAGAGCCGCACCTATCAGGCCGACGAGTTCGACGTGATGGTGTCCGACGCCCGCCGCGAAGGCTTCGTCATCGCCAAGGTCGCCGGAGAATGGACCCACACCTGCCAGGATTGCTCCCGACCGGCCAGAGCGCAAAGGAAGCTGCTGTGAGCGACCGCCCTATCCTCTTCTCCGCCCCGATGATGTGCGCGCTACTCGCCGGCACCAAGACGCAAACCCGGCGGGTTCTCAATCCGCAGCCGGGCGCTTGCGATCACTCGCTCATCCCCGGCGAGCCACCAAGGTTCGTGATCGAGGGCAGCACAACGCACTGCGCAGTCTGCGGCAACGGGATGGAGTTGGATCACCGCCGCCGCGATGGCGTCCGCTCTATCTCGCTCAAGTATCAGAAGGGCGACCGGCTCTATGTCCGCGAGGCGTGGAAAACTCATGCGGCGTATGACGACATTTCCCCGGCAGCTATGGGCGGCGACGAGCCAATCCTGTACGAGGCCGACGGCGCGCATCAGACCTGGGGCTATCCAGCGATCTCGAAGATCGGTCGCTTCCGCCAAGGCATGCACATGCCGCGCTGGGCCTCGCGCCTGACGCTGACCGTCACCGAGGTGCGCGTGCAGCGGTTGCAGGAGATCAGCGACGAAGATGCGCGCGAAGAAGGTGTGAACCGTCGGAGCCCGATGGTCAGGCAGATGTGGCTTTTCGGAGCGGACGCCCAAGAGCGTGAGCGCATCTATTTGCAGGCGTGTCGCTGGGAATATGAGGCGCTTTGGAACAGCCTCAACGATGCGCGCGGCTTCGGCTGGGACGCCAATCCCTGGGTGGTCGCCGTCAGCTTCACAGTTGAGCGACGCAACATCGATCAGGTGCGACCGTGAGCCCTCTCATTCTGGAAACCGGCAAGACGCCGGAAGAATGGGTCGAGGTGTTCGCCGCGCGCGGCATCCACCTGTCGGCCAGGACTATCCGCGCCGATGCGCGACGGCTGGGGGCTTGCCGGATCCTCGGTAAAGTGATGATGCTTTTGCCGGAACACATCGATCGGCTGTTTCAGGAGCTTGAACCTTGCCCCTCGAACTCTACGAACGCGACGGATGGTGGTGGTTCAAAGGCCGAATCGACCGCATACCGGGCGGCAAATACTACCGGCAAAGCTCTGGCATACCTGTCACAGCGCCAGAAAGGGACGCCGAAGCGGCAGTCGCGGCCTTCGAACTCAAAGAGATCAAACGTGATCTCATTGGAGACGAAAGGGCGCTGAGCTTCGCCGAGGCGGTGCTGCTCTATCCGGCCAATCCGATGGAAGCAGGCGACCTCGCCAGGATCCTGCCGCACCTCGAGGACCGCGCCTGCGTCTCGATCATGCCGCAGGAGGTTCGCAACCTCGGCCCGGTGCTTTACCCGATGGGCTCGACCGACACCTGGCAACGCCATGTCGTGACGCCCGTGCGCGCGGTCATCAACAACGCGCACGATCTCGGCAAATGCCCGCCTATCCGGATCAAGGCATTCTCGAAGGCCGAGCGGCTGAAGCAGGACCGCGCCCGCGGCAAGAAGAGCCGCGTCGAGAAGACGCCGGGCTCATGGGAATGGCTTCTGGCTTTCCGCGCCAAGGCGAACCGCTACCAGGCGGCGATGGCGCATTTCATGTTCGTCACCGGCGCCCGCATCGGCCAGGCGGTGGCGCTCAAGCCGGCCGACCTCGACTTGCAGAATGCCCGCGTCTTCATGCCCGAAGCCAAGGGCATGGAAGCGCAATGGGTCGATATCCCGATGGACCTGGTTGTCGAACTCGCGAACCTGCCGCCGCGCCGCCCGCGCAAGGGACCGCACGGCAAGACGCGCGTGAAGGAAGCCCGCGTGTTCGGCTATGCCAACAAGGATGGCGTCTACAAGGCATGGAAGACCGCATGCGACCGCGCGGGCATTCCCGAGATCATGCCCCACGCCGCCGGCCGCCACGGCTTCGCCACCGAAATGCTGGTCAGGCAGAAGCTCGATGCCCGCACGGTCGCCAGGGCCGGCCGCTGGGCCGACCTCTCGCTGATGCAGAAAACCTACACCCACGATGAGGATACGAAGGACAAGGTACAAGCCGCCCTTCGTACAGGACGCGTACAAGCCACAAAGGCGACATTAGCTAAAGCACGGGGATCAAAGCGGAAATCGGCAAGCGGCTGACGCCCTCCGAAGGCAGAGGTCGCAGATTCGAATTCTGCCGGGTGCGCCAATTTTCTCAATGAAAATCAGCGGTTATGGAAGGCCTGTTTTGTTCACGCTTGCGGTTGCGTGCAGGAAAACGCGGTACAAAACGCCAACTTGCAGCTCCTTTCCGTACAAAATCCGTACAAGGAATCACCTTTCGTTCCTGATCAACCGCAACGAAGGTGGTCAGGTCGAAGCCGCTTTCAGCCGCCCTTTGCCCGTTGATAGGCGCTCGTGATGTTCTCGAACCTGGCTTTGCAATGCTCCCAGGCGTTCATGGGATTGATGCCGGGATGCTTGCAGCCCTGCCGCGCCGCGATATCGGTTCGCAACGTCGTCAGCGGTCGATCCCCGCCGGCATCGAGCATGGCCTGCCTGTCGTATTGTACGCGCCAGCCGCACTCCGAGCAGGAGACTATGACCTTGGCGGCAGGATAGTCGGCAAGATAGGCGGCGCCCTTGATGCGCTCTGTCACCGCTTTTTCCTCGGCAGGATCACTTCCAGCTTCGGCTTGACGCCATCCTGTTCGAGCGAGCCCACCAGGGCGTTCGCCGCCTCCCGGTCATCGGTTCTGAGCAGGACATGAATCAGGTTGCTCCCATTCGCCTGTTTCTCGACAAGGGAGACCTCGTAGATGATCGAACCTTCGCTCATCGGAGCGATATAGCGCGGGACCTGAAACGAAAAAAGCCCGCCGGCCGAAGCCGACGGGCTTGAGAGATCACCATGTGACCGCTCAGGGAGGCCTTGCCTTGCGCTCCTCAACCACGCCTTGGAGCGTAGCCGTCAGGGCGGCGACGGCGTTCGACAGGCCGACAATGCTGTCCTGCACGCGGTCGAGCCGGGTGAGTGTCGCGCTCTGGAACTTCTCGCTGGACGCTGCGTCCTGCGTCTGCTTGGTCTCGACAACGTAAAGCCGATCGGAAACCTTGCTGACCTTGGACGAGGCCTCAGAAGCCGATTGCTGCGCCTCGACGATTTGCCCCTGCATTGTGACGAGGCGCGTGTCCTGCCACTGCGAATAGAGCCAGAAGAGCAGCCCGATCGTCGGCAGCGCCAAGGCCATCGAAACCCTGGCGATCGCCAACAACAACACGTTTTCGGCAATCTTCTGCGAAGCGTTCGGCATGTCGCTATCCTCGTTCACCGTCCCGCCCTTCAATGCACTGCTGCTAGGATTTCAGTTCGCCGCGGCGTGCCGCGCTTGCCTTGGTATGCCGGTCGCATTCGGCCGGCGTGTAGAACTTCACGGCACAGCCGGAAGCCATCGTCTCGTCGATCTTGTTCTGGTCGGCGAGCGTCTTGCCCTCAGCCCCGGCGAGGCTGCTACCGATGGCCGAGCGCAGCGCTGGAACACCGCTGACGCCGGAAGTCCCACAGCCCGCCAGCATCGTTGCAATCGCGAAAAGACCGGCTGGCCTCAATGCCCTTGTTGACCGCATCCTGGTTCTCCTTGTCGATCTGCGCGCGAACTTCGTCGGCGCCTTGGTGCTTGATGAGCTGGTAGACGCCGACCGCCGCGCCCGAGGCGGCGAGCGCGAGGAGGGACCAGGCAATGACGCCGGCGAGCAGCCTGTTGCCGCCGACGAGCCCGGCGATGAGTGTGATGGCGGCGCTCACAGGAACACCCACCACATCAGACCGATGCCGGCCGCCATGCCGACCAGGAAGCCGGCGACGGCAGGAAGCGCCTGTTCGATCAGTGCCTCGAGGATCGGCTGCATCAGCGTCGCGCCCCGGTCTGGAACGCTTCGATGCTCTTCTTCTCGCCATGGCGCGCGACGAGGAAGAGCCCGCCGGCGACGCCGGCGATCGCCAGCATCCAGATCCAGCCGGGCACGTCGCCGGCAGCATCCTTGACCGGCTGGATGTAGCCGCTGGCAGCGCCGAGATTGCCGATCACGCCGTCGAAGAAGCTGCCGACAAGGGCGAAGATGCCGGTGAAGAAGGCGCCGATCTTGGTCAGCCAGCTCGTCCTGGCTTCCGGCACCTTGTCGCGCACCACATCCGGCGGCGCGTTGGCGCGCTCCGGCGCGATCGCGCGCGACTTGGCCTTCTGCAGCGCGAGCAGCAGATCGTCGTCGATGCCCTCGCCGACCGGCAGGCCGTTGTCGGCGCGGAAGGCGCGGATAGCCGTGGCCGTCATCGCCCCGACCTTGCCGTCGACGCCGCCGACCTCCGTATAGCCGAGATCCTTGAGTTGCTGTTGCACGCGCTCGACCGTCGCCTTGTCAAGCGTGGCCGCCGTTTCGGTCGGCTCTGGTGCAGGATCCGGCTCGGCTACGGCGGAAGCCGAGGCCTTCGCCTTGTCGAGCATCGCCTCGACCTTGTCGGGGGCGACCAAAGACTTGTTCACCCCGTCGCCGGCATAGTAGCTCTGGCCGCGCTTCAGCGTGCGCTTGGCCTTGCCGGTGCCCTTCACAGTCGGCGCCAGCACCGGGAAGGATGCCCATTCCTGCGCCAGGCCAAGGCCGAAGGCCGTGCGCGACTTCGTGCCGGCCATGAACTCGACGAAGCCGCATTCCTTGAGCAGCTCGTAGCCGAGCGCCATCTGCATTGGCCCGTCGAGAAGTTCCTTGCCGGTGAGGCCGAGCTTCTTCTTCAGGCGGATCAGCGTGGCGCGCATGAACTGCAGGAAGCCCGCCGCCGAGCTGCCGAACGATTTGGTCCAGCGCGGCCCGGCAGCGATCACCTCGTCGATCGTCATCGATGTGAGCGGCTTCGGCAGCCTGGCCTGGTTGTTGCCATACACGGTGTCGAAGCCGTGAGGCGCCTCGATGCCGCCGATGAAGGCAAGCAGCATCGCCGCGCCCGAGGGTACGGTTTTGTCCATATTAGCCTCTCTGTCGTTGTGGTTTGTGAGGGTGGTTGCGGGCAAATCTGGCCGCGTGCTATTCCAACGCGAAATGGCGAACGCGAAAAGGGCGCGCCCTAAATGACCGAAAGCAACCTAGGGCCGTCTGCCAAGCTCTCTTGTTTTGATATGCAAGCATATGATGGCGCGCTCATTGAGCGTGCTATGCACAGCACAGAAGTTCCAGTTTGCGATATTGCCCCCCCGCCAAGGCCGGAACAGCCGCAATTTCTCACCTTGGTAATCCTTGGATGCGTCGTGTCAGCGATGTTTGTGCTGGCTCTCGGAGAATTCAAACGCCGCCGTTCGATGACAGACAAGCAACGGCATTCAGAGAGCCAGGAGGATGACAGCAGCTGGATATGGTGATTTAGATTTCCATGAAGTCCATATAGCTGCCGACATAGACGCCGCAGGCCGCGGCATCGGAAACGTTCTGCGCCCACTGGAAAGCAAACTCGCCGTCAGCCGATGTGGCGATCACGTCAATATCGAAGTCGATCGTTGCAATGAATGCGGCCCCTGATGTGATGGTCTTTCCGGTCTGGTATCCGGCCAAAAGCGAGGCCGGGGTATAGGCCACCATCGAGTTCGACAACCTGTTGAGAACGGCGGTGGTTGCTGGACCTACCCACCCGTATTTGAAGCCCATGGCGGCGTTCGCAGTGTTGACGATGATCGAGCCGCGCACCCTGTAAGTCTTCCCCGCACGCATCTGAAAACGCAGATAGAGGTCATTCGCCAATACGGTCGTGGCAGACCTGTTTTGCGAGATGGAGGTTCGAACAGTGTTCCAAGCCTTGTCGCCCGACCCGCTTCCAGTCTTGAAAGCCGTATAGGCAAGTTCCCCGGCGGTTTTATAGCCAGCGGCCAGCATGTGGATGTACAACCCGCCTGTGGGGTCCCACAGAGCCTGTGGAAGCATGGTCGTATCGACCCAAATCCGAGTGGCCGGCTCCATGGCGACCACTGCCCGGAGCATCGGATTGTACCGAGGCACCCGGCTATCAGTGTAGTAGGGACTCAGGCTCATCATGAGGACCGGCGTGGCAAAAGGGAACCACGTCTCAGCCCTAAGCCTGGCCTGCAGTGCGGCGAAGTTCGCTGGATAGGTCACGGTGTCTAGGACAGCGTCAGCCTCCCCCTGCCACCAGAGCATTAGGTCAACCGTAGAGACGCCGATGACCGCAAGCGCCGCCTCTACGTTGCGCTTAACGCAATCGTACATATCCGGCACGGGTGCGCCGGTGAGCCACTTCGAGATCGGCTGTCCACCGTTGCCGATGTTGATGACGTATACCGGGCTGCTCGGGTTGTCCTGGGCCACCTTGGTGGCAAAGGAATAGGCAAGCGCCATTCGATCATTGCGCATGGCCGCGAAGGCAGTTCCCGTGGCTGTTGGGGCATCAACATTCCCGTCCCAATTCCAGAGGAACAGGTTTGTAGGTGGCGTCCATGCGAGGACCGCGTAGTTGGCTATGTTACTTTGCCCGGTAGCCAGGATAACAATAGGTTTCCCGGCAATGCTTAATGCGGCACGGGTCTGAGCGGGCGACAGAGGGACATAGGCCGTGTTCCCCACGTTGCGCTGTAAGAAGGTGTTTGCAACCGGAGCCGGAAGATCGATTGAGGCAGCTGAAGCTGCGGCAGCCGCGGCAGACGCTGCGGCCTGACCTGCGGCGGCTTCGGCAGCAGCCTGGATAGCGGCGCTCGCAGGGTCCGACAACAGTCGAAAGGTCGAACCGGATTTGTAGCCTGCCACGACCATTCCGGCTGTAAGATAACCAGCCTGAAGGTCATTGCCGGAACTTGTTTTGATCGTCAGTGCAGCTCCGCCATTGAAAGCGACGGTGACCGGCGATCCCGTATTGGCTTCGAATATCTTGAGTGCGATTAGCGCGCCGGCGTCGGCCGTGGGCACCGGAATGCTCGAGGTGGCAATGATGGCATTCGCCGTTCCGGCCCCCACGTCCACGGCCTGAATGTAGCTGTAAGGAAGATCAGCGACGCGGGTCCAAGAGCCCGCTCCGGAGCCAAGCAGCTTGCGATAGATGCCATTGTTGGCCACGGTGGCGTCACCAAGCACCCACGCCATCGAATTGGCAGCGTGCAGAAGATCAGCATCAAGATGTGCCTTAGTGTCGTAGATCAGGCCACCGTTCGACAGAAACGCGGTGATTATACCCTCGAGCCAAGTTCCCCATTCGCGAATCTTACTCTTGCGCGGCTTGTTAGCCCCGCTCGATGGAACTCCATCCGTGACGAAATCGCGAAAGATCGTGTTGGCTGTGTCGACCATGCCAATTCTCCGAAAGCTAAAATCTTAGATGTCTGGGACGCTGACGGGTTCTACGCGCCTTTGTCAGGTGACGTTCACAGAACCCGTGGCGACGGCCGCCGCCTCGACGCCCGAGGCGTTCGCCGCCTTGATCCAGTAGAAGTACGTGCCCGCCGCGAGGCCGCCGTCCTCATAGGAATCGGTGGTTGAGGGAGGCCCGTATTCGGTCCGGATCAGCACCGCGGTGCCGGCGTTGTTGACCGTGTTGCGATAGATGTTCGCAGCCACGTAGTTGGCGCTGTTCGGGGACTTCCAACCGAGGTCGACAATCCCGGCCCCGCCGGACTTCGTCACATTGGTCACGACGCCCGGGGCCGTCGGGTCAGCGACAGGCGTCACCGTCTGCGACGCCGTCCATGCGCCCTCTCGCCCGGTCAACGTCACGAAGCGAACCTGCGCTTCATACTGGACGCCGTCGGAGAGCGCGTTCGTGTTGGCCGTCGTGGCGCCGTCGCTGATCGGAACGACCAGCCAATCCGAATCCGCCACCTTCTTGTACTGCCCCTGGATAGTCAGTGCGTCCGACGGCGACGCGTCAAAGGCCAGCACCCCATAGGGAACCTGCTGGCCACCGACGGTGATGCGCGAGACGCCGAAGGAAAAACCGGTCGGCAAAGGAATGGTCTTGTCGACCACCGTCTCCTCAGAAATCGGGGCAGTGCCCTCTTCAGCCGCTGCGTCCCAATCATAAGCCTGCGACGGCATCGATTGCACCTGCAGCGAAACGCCGGTCAGGATTCCGCCATCAGCGATGTTGAAGCGAAAATCCTGCACCTCGAAGACTTCGTCGATGCCGAATAGCGGATAGGTGATACGCACGAAACGTTTGCCGAAGGCGGCCAGGCCCAGCATGTTGCACTGGAAGACGCCGACCCATGACGGATTGGCGCGATAGGCGGCGAGCTTCATAAGGCGACGGCATTGCCCGTGTGACGGCGCCATGTTGAAGGAAGTGTCTTGCGGGATCTCGCCGCGCAAGGCGACGTCGTCTTCGTCTATCCACTGATCGGCGTCCGTCGACTGGTAGTCATGAAACGGCGAGGTGTACGTGGCGCGGATGATGTTGGCCGTGGTCAGCACATCGCGCCCACGCGCTACCTCGGAGAAGCCTGTGATCGCGTCCGCATCAAGAATGATGGTTGGCTCTTCCCAGGTGCCGATATCGAGCGTCAGGCCGCCATCGGATGTCGGCACCAGCCGGCCGTCGCAGGCCGCTGTCATGCGCGACAGCACGTCGGCCGGCCGCTCACTAAGCTGGTAGGAGCCCCAGAGACGGTAGCGCTTTTCCGTTCCGCCGGATTTCAGAGGGACCGCGCCGTTGGCGCGGTTATAGGCCGCGAGCCAACCAGCCGCGGCGACCGGCGTGTCGACGATGCTTGCAGGCAGACGCATGCCGTCGGCATGAAGCATGTAGTCGCGAATGATGTCCGCCGCGTTCTCTGACCAGATATCTGTGCCGGTGCCGAGATTGTGGACGATCGATGCGCGCGCAACCACGCGATAAAGCGTGTTGGAAAGGTTGGGGAACACTTCCGTGATCTTGTCGGATGCCACCGACGCCTGCACGGCATAGAGAGACGATATCCCGTCGCCCCGATGGCTTGAATCCCACTCCGGAAAATGGCCTGTAAGATCGCTGTAGGCCGTCTCGGTCGGAAGGCCCAGGCGGGAGCGAATGTACGCCTTTCCGTTGTAGGGAGCCGATGTGACCGTTTCGCCGCTCACGGTCGCCAGATTGTCGTCGATCCAGTACTCTTCGATCGCATCCAGCTGGCCTGTCCCAAGGGCAATGACCTTGAACAGCAAGCCGTTCTTGTTCTCGACGAACACCCATGGGCCCGAGGCTTTGACCCGACCATAGTGCCGTACCCTTGGCGCAACGGGGTTCTTCACCGATGTCTGTACATCTTGCGGCTTCGGCGGGTCAGGCCTGAAAAGCGAACTGGCGAGATAGGAAAGGCCGATGGCGACGCCGATCTGAACGGCGCCGACGATGGCGCCGACGGCGATGCCAAGCGCGGCGCCGCTGACCCCTACAGACGTCAGCGCGAGGAGCACCAGGCTTTCCAGCCCCATGGCGGCCCGGGAGAAGATCGACCGGCGATCAGTCGGATCGAGATTGTTGCCGATGTAGTTCATACCGACCAGGCCTTCCAATATCGGTCAATCGGCACGGCCAGCGCTCCGGTCTCATGCCGCGAGAACCAACAGTCACCGGCGTGGATAGCCGGGCAGATGAGGCCTTTATCGGGGAACACCAGCCCGACATCGCCGGCGATCGGCGCCGTTGTCTTGCGGAAGCCGCCGGCGCGCGCAGCGCGGTTGACCATGACGACGAACATCTGCGGCACGACCATCCATTCGGCGGCGTCCTCGGCGTTACGCAGATGGCGGCCGAATGCGGTCACCGGCGAGACACCGGACAGCAGCCTGACCCAGCGGTCGATCGTGCCGCCGCAATCGGTCACGCCCTTCTCGTAAGGCCGCTGCATCTCGGCCGCGATATAATCGCGCACCGCTTGCAGCCGCTCTGCCTCGGTCAAGTCAAGCTCCTTGGTCAATAGTCGGGATAGGTCACCGTCTTCATCAGGATCGAGCTGACGAAGCCGAAGAACTTGTCGCCTGGTGAGCGCGCCTGCTGGTCGCGGTCGGTGTAGCGGCCATAGGGCGGTCGCGAGCGATTGAAGAAGGCATTCTCGGCGACGATCGCGATCGACTGGATTGCACCCTGGTCATCCTGCATTTCCGTCCGGCCGACCTTGGGCGGCTGCATGAATCCCCAGAAGATCGGGATCGGATTTCCGACCGTCTGCCATTCGGAATCGAAGAGCTGCAGGTAAACTGTCATCAACTGCTGATCGACGAGCGGCGTATCCTCGAGGGCCTTCGCCAAGAAGCCAAGCGCCTGGTCGGGAAGGCCTTCGACGGAAACAGTCACGCTGTCGCTGGCGCCGCTGCCGGAAAGGCCAAGCCCTTCGATCTGCGCGGCGCCATACATGGGCAGATAGGTGTTGCCGTTGACCGACAGCTTGGTATTGCCATTCCAGGCATATTCCGGGCCGGATGCAAAATCGAATTTGACCAGAATGCTGACATAGACCCGACCCGCCGCCAGCAGCGCCAATTGCTCGGGAGTGAAGAAGTCGGCCGACATCAGACATCCTCAATGAACTGGACCGTGGGCGTGCCGAAGCGGCGGAGGCTGAGCTGCAGGTCCATGCCGTCGTCGCTGGCCAGCCGCATGCGGCAGACCGGATCGTCGAATTCCAACCGATCGCCGGACAGAACCGCCTCGCGCAGGGGCGGCCGGAACGTCATCGTGCCGGTTTCCGCGTCGTAGGTCCGGATCCGGTAGAGACGCTCCGCGATTGAAAAATGCTGGCCAGGCTGGATGTCGCCGGCGTAGCCGACAGTCACCGATAGTGTGGTCGCGCGAAGTGCGGCGCCTGCCGCCGCGACCACGTCGATGACTTCGCTGACGTAGCCCGTATCATCGTCGAACAGGATATCGTCACTATGCGGTACCTGGTTGTATAGGCCGGCGGCGACGGCGCCCTCCGGAACCGGCTGATAACCTCGGCACAGAGGCACCAGGATCGAGCCCAGACGCCCCTCGAGGAGCGCCGCGATCGCGCGATGCGCCAGCACGGCATTGCGGTTGTTCACAACGAGCGACGCGTAGGTCGCCTTCCAGATGCCGGCATCGCTCGACACGACCTGCGTCGCGCCATTGACGGAGGCCGGTCCGGCAAGCGATCGGGGCGCGATATCGAAGGCGACGTCCCGAGGCACCAGGACATCGCAAGGCCAACGGATGGTCATGGATGCCCCTTACAAAGACCGGCTTTGCGCTTCGGCCAGATAGCCTGGCATGCCCTTGCGGACAGCCTTGGTGCTGCGCTGGACGGCGACTTCGACGATCGTTCCCGAATGCGTCTTGATGCGCTGGTCGGCGATATCCGACATGCGCCCGCTGTCATCCTGCAGCACGACGCGCACAGTGTCGCTCGAAGCGCCGCCACGAGCGCTGCGCGGTAGCACCACCTCGCCCTTCTGCAGGATTGCCGGGACTTCGCCGGGCTGAAGCCCACCGGCCACGCCGCCGCCATGCATGCGCCTGGCTCCGGCGAAGGTCGATGCCGCCACGGCGCGCCCATGATTGTACCCGTCCACACCGGCGACGCCGCCGGAATGGAGGATACCGGGAATAAGGAAGCCGCCAAGCAGGCCGCCACCGCCGCCGCCGAACAGGCTGCCGAAGAGGCCGCCGCCATTCGCCGGGAAGATGGCGTTGAGCGCCATCTCTTCCAGCTTGTCGGCGATCTTGTTCAGCACATTGGCGAAGATCTCGCCGGCATCCTTGCCGGCGCGCAGATCGTCGATGATCCCGCCAAGCACGCCCCGGCCGAAGTCGTTCAGTTCGCGCTGCTGATCGAGGATCTTCTGCTGGCTGGCCTTGAAAGCGTCGGCGCTCGAAGAGGCCTTGGCATAGTTGCCAGCAAGTTCGTCGATCTTGGCCGCCAGTTCAGGGGTCACCTCGACGCCGGCCTTGGCGGCGTCGTTGAGGAGCTGCTGCTTGATCTTGGCCTTGTCGAGCGCAAACCCATAGTCGTTCACCAGTGGATTGAGCCCGGCCTGCGCCTGCGCCTCGGCGTTGAGCAGGTCGATGCGACGCTGGATATCCTCCATGGAGCCCTGGAAGATGTCATCCGGCGTTTTCGCACGGCTGGAGCCGACACTGGCGCTGGCGCGACGCTGCGCATAGGCGATGGCGTCGTCGACCGTGCGGCCTCCTCCGAGAATGGTTGGATTGGCGTTGATCGAGGCCTGTGAAATCAGGCCGGCGAGCGGCGTGCCAGGCGCGGCGCTAAGAACTTTGGCGGCATCACCAGCGCCGAGGAAATGCGCGAGCTGCAGCGCGGCCTCGTCGACATGCACGCCGGCATCCTGCAGCACCTTCGCGTTCTCGGTCGCGTATTTGCGGATCAGGTCATAGGAGACGTCGGCATTGTCGCGCAGCGCTAGTATGGCGTCGCGGGACATGCTGTCGGCCTGTTGCGGATAGTATTTCTTGAACAGGTTGAGCCAGGTGCTTTCGATGAACTGGCCGACACCCGAAGCGCTGGAATTCGGATTGCTGCCGCGCCCCTCGGCGCGGTCGACACGCTGGACGAAGGCGTTGATGGCGGAATTCAGGCTGTCGATCGACTGGCCGACATCCTCGAAGGAAGGACGGTCGCCGGGGGTCGGAGCGGTGGACGGAAGGAAGATGCCCTGCGGATTAGTGAAGGCACCGGGCGGTCCGTTGAAGCCGCGGAACCTTTCCGCATTCAGCGCCGCATCCTGTGCCTTGCGCGCTTCATCGGCCTGTTTGGCGACCGCGGCAAAGCCATCGGCGATTTCGTGGATCTTGCGAGCGAAGGCATCCGCCGCCGGCACACCTCGGTTGAAATAGACGGTCGAAAGCGCCTCGAGGAGCGCCTTGTTCTCTTTCGTCGAGTCTTTCCCTTCCTCCACCGCCTTCTGCAGCGCGGTGAATGCGCGCTGGACGGCGACGATCTCCTCGTTCGGCGCGCCGGCAAGCCGGAGCTGGCTGACAAGGTCGGCTATATCGACGGTCAGCGCCTTGACGGTCTCGCGGGCCTCCTTGAACTGCTCGTCGATGGTGAGCTGCGTCGCCTGCCGGATGTCGCCTTCCTCTAGCGCGCGCTTGCGCTCATCGGCATAGGCCTTCACGGCTGGCAGCGCGTCGCCCCATTTCTGGGCAACGCGATCGATGAGCTCGGCTTCCTGCTTCAGCGTCTGTTCGCTCTTGTCGCCGCCGCTCACGATTTCCGAGAAATACTCTACCCCATAGCCGATCAAGGTGATGGTCGCGATGGTGGCAAGCGAAACCGGATTGATGAGCGACGCAAAGGCGCCGCCTAGGGCCTTGACCGCGCCGGCAGCGCCGGCCTGGCCGATCACCTGGTTGATCTGCGTGCCTTGCTGCAGCGCGATGGTAAAGGGCGATCCGCCGCCCTTCAGCTGGACGGCGATATCCTGCAATTGCGAGGCGAGGTTCGCAGTCTGGAAGGACGAGGCCTTCATCGCGTTCTGGATGTCCTTCGCGCCCCCCTGGATGACGGTGAAGGCCCGCTTTCCGCCGACGGCGACCTTGTCGAAGGAACCAGCCGTGCGGTTTCCGAGATCGTCGAACTGCTGCTGTATCGCGGTCGTCGTCGCGCGCGTGTCGCCGGTCAGCCGCTGCAAGGCGCGCTGGATCTGCTTGGTGTCGGCAGAAATCGACAGGATCAGGTCTTCGGTATCGCCGGCCATCAGTCAGCCTTTGAGACGGAGATGCGCACGCCGTGTTTCGTCACGAACTCCGCGTGCTTCTGTGCAAGCCGCTCAACCTGTTCGTCGCTTAGGCCGCCCCTAGCCATTGACACGACGGCGGTAGCGCGAGCGGCGGCCCAAAGATACGGCTGCACCCACCATTTGATGCTGCAGGCCAGACTGACCGTTATTTTGGCCATCAGTCGTTCTCCCTGATCCAGTCCCAAAGCTCGTCGACTTCCTTGGAGGTGAGGGCCTTGTCCCCGTCCGGATCGTTGGCCTTCTGGTAGCCTTCGAGCGCGGCGAGGTATTGCCACATGCTCATTTGTCGGACTTGCTGGGGTGTGAAGCCGAGGACGGCTCCGTTGCCGTAGATGGCTCCGAACCGGAACTTCCCGTTTGGGAGTTCTTCGGATCGCTCTGATCCGGAGCCTCTGATTTTTTTCCGACGTCCTCCTCCGGCGCGCCCGCGACGGCGGCGCCAAGGACGAGCTGCGCGAGCACGAGGCTTTCCAGCGGCGGCCGGTCCTGCACATAGGCGCGAACCAGTTTCAGCGCCTTGACCGGCTCATGGCCGCCGCCGATCAGCCCGAGGCGGATGACGTTGGCGATATCCCCCATGCGCCAGCGGCCGGACACGAGACGGTCGAGCACAACATAGGGGCCAGCGTCACAGGCCTCCTGGAGCTGTTCCAGCTCGCCCCAGCCAAGGCGGAAGACATAGTCGTCATCCGCGAAGGCCTGTGTCGTCGAGGCGTCTCGGCTCACGGTGTAGTGACCCTCGTCATGGCGCCATCGGATTGCATGGAGACATTCGCCGTTACACGCTGGGCATTCGGCGCCGTCACGGCGAAGGTCTCGACATGCATCTTGCCGGTCCACGTGATCGTTTTGGTCGGGAATTCCCATTCGATCTTGACGTTGACGGAATCGACACTCTCCCAGGCGTCGAGCCAGTTGTCGACCGACTGAGACGCCAGAACGCCCTCACCACTGACCGACATCGAAAGCGATGTGGCGTCGCGGCCAAGCCAGTCGACGGCATCCGGATCGTCGCAATCCGGAAGCTGGAATTCATTGAGAGCCTTGGTCAGCGTGACCGAGCGGGAGGTGAAGCCACAGGGTACCGCAAATTGTTCCGGGGAAGCACCGTCGCCAAGCATGACCTTGACCTTGCCGCCCTTGATCGTCGTGGGGGATGCCATCGCATTTTCTCCATGGGTTGATCGGCGCGGGTCGATTATGCAGGCGCGCCCCTGCCTACTTCACGGTTGTTCCGCGAAAGCCTCGAAGCTCATGCGTGACCGGTTGGTCAGACCATCTGGGTCGCGGGAAAAGACGTTTTGCCGGTGCAGCAGATAGACCAGCGCGTTGTTAGCCAAGGCCAGTTCAGGTTCGAGGATGCCGTTCCGGACGGCGTCACTGATCTTTTCGGCCTCGGGAAACCCGACCGCGCGCGACCAAACATTGAGGTCGAAGGTGATATCGAAGCCCTTGATGCAGTCGGCATCATCGGACAGTTCGACCATTGGGCCGACAGTCACATAGGGAAAAACCGGGTTGTCCGGCACCGTATCATATACACGTTGCCCGATTAGCGAGGTCACTCCGGCCACGCTCTTTAGGCGCGCCACAATCGCGCCCTGCAATTCGAGACTTGGCGATGTCATCTAGCCCTTCTTGGCCTTGCGGACGGCCTTGTTGACGGCACCGGCGATCCGCTGGCGAAGCCTCTTCCGATAGGCGCGGTAGGTGGGAAAAATGTGCGGGCGGGCTGCCATCTTGACGGTCCCGAATTCGAGAAAACGCCAAATGAACTCTGCGAAAATACCGGTGGCATTCGGATCCTTGGTCGCGATCACCGTTTTGCCGGCGCTGGTCGTCTTTACCTTGCCACCGACCCTGCGATCGCTTGGCCGATTGGAAAGGCGATCAGCCTCGATGGTGTTGGAATAATGCCCGGTGTTCCGCGGCGCGCGAGGCCGGATCCTGTTCGCCAATTCCTTTGCGCCCTCGAGCTGCTCGACGGCGATCTCCTGCTCGACGTTTGGCAGCAGTTGATTGAGCCGGCGATAGAGCGCCTCGCGCCCCAGCCATTTGACCTGCGTTCTCATGGAACAATTCCGAAGATATGCAGCGCCAGCGCAACGCCGCATCCGAAGAGAAAACCCCGAGTGACGGTGCCCAGCACCCTACCGACCAGCCAACCGAAATTGTGCCAGTTCACGCCGCCACCCCAGATTCGACGGTGAGATAGATCCAGGCAGGATCGGTGACGCTGTCGACGGCGTTGATCGCGTAGACAGCGCCGAGCCTAGCGTCGCGCATGCGCCAATCGGTCGTGATCTGCCGCGTTTCTGACGACGAGCGGATATAGACGCCAAGTATGTTGCGCCCTTCCAGCCGCGCCGCGACGACCGCTTCCGAACCACCCCGGCTACGGAATTCCGCCCGGCATTGGAACCGTTCGGCGAAGTCGCCGGCCACGGTGTTGCCATAGCCGTCATCGACGGCCGGCCGAGCATCGAAGGCGACGCGATGGCGTAGACCGCCGGCGCTACGCTTCGACATCGCCACTCTCTCTGACCTTGCTCGCCTTGACCGCCTTGCTGGCCGCAATCGCCGCTTCCGCGCATGCGCGCGTGACGTTAAGCACCATGCCGGTCTTGTAGGCGGTGATCGATTGCGACGTCGGCTTCCAGTCGAAATCGGCGGTGAACCTGATCCACATGCTCATACCCTCATGAAAGCCAGCCATGTCCCTTCGACATGGTGGATCGGACGGCCGGACGTCCCGGCGTACTCCTCGAGGACGGCCTGCACATCGACGGTGCCGCGCGCATGGTAATCGTGCCAGACGATCAGGCCGCCCGGGCGCACGCGATGACACGCGAGCTGCGTATCCTTGGCCACACCATCCCGGCCGTGATCACCGTCAATGAAGGCGAAGTCACATTCCGGCAGGTCTTCCGGGACGAGATCATGCGAGCCGCGGCGCGCGATGATCAGACGGAACCGCGCGTCGTCCAGCGCCAGGCGGGCGGGTTGCCGGGGCACCTCGTTGCGCTGGACGAACTTGTCCGTGACATAGCCATGCGGCACATCGATGCCGACATAGCGCTCGATCGTGTCGACGTTGCGCATCAGCGCCTTGGCCGTGCGGCCTTCGTTGACGCCGAACTCTATCACGACGCGAGCCGACGCGATCCGCGCCAGCGCGACAAGCACTTCCAGTTCGCCGGGGTTCATGAAGCGGGTATTGAGCCCGCCCCAATCGATCGGGCGGACGTCAAGCCGCGACTGCGGGACGGCTGGCAGCTTGAGCAGCGAAGGCTCGTAGACGGGACGCGGCGGCTGGAACGTCGATTGTTTTCTGGCAAGCATGGTTGTGGCTGAAACACTGGCAAGGGTTGATCGGATCGATGCCGAGATAGGGCGAGAAGCGAGCCCCTCCGGCAAACGAGGTGGAGTTTTCATAGCCGCCGAAGACGCAGGTAACGGGCGTGCCCACAGCCTGCGCGAGGATCACGGCGAAGCCTGGCGAGGAATAGACCATGGACGAGAGCGAGATCAGGCCGGCCATCGTCTCGAAATCGAGTTCGCCGGCATGGCATTCGATGTCGGCGCGAATCGGCCGGCCGACCATCCATTCCCGGCCGGGCACAAGATCGGCCAGAGAGACAACGAAGAAATCGTCACGGATTGCCGCCAGGATCCCGGCATAGGCGGCATGATCCGGATTGCGCGAGGCGCAGCCGCCCCATTCGGTGCGCTCGACGAGCGGCCGATAGACCAGCACGGGCTTTTTCGGCTGCCATGCGTCGAGCAGCAGGCGGGCGTGATCGTGCCCCGTGGCCGGCACCGGCATGCGGAAATCCGCCGTGGCGTAATCCGTGCCTGTCACGCTGCACATGGCGGCGAGCACGGAACCTTCGTTGCGGACCTGTTCGGGCGAATAGCTGACCTGCAGCGCGCGGCCGAAGCGCGGCATCAGCCCGCGGTAGAAACGAGACGCCTCCCGGTTCGCATTCTTGGTCTGGGTGCGCAGCGACGTCGGCTTGTGAATTACCTTCAGCCCGTCGGCGACGAGGTCGTGATAGGGCGCGACCCATGAGCTTTCGAGGAAGACGTCGTTGCGCTGCATCAACTGCCGGATGACGGCGCGCTGGTGCAGGTTGTCGCCGAGACCGTGCATGCCGCGGACAAGGATATGCATCAGCGAAAAATCCTCCGGATTTCGATCAGGCTTTGCGCCGAAAAGGGAACTGCAATGACGGTGTCACCGAGAACGACCGGCTCGCGGGACTGGTACCAGTTGGCGACAAGGATCATGACGATCTGTCGATCCATCGGATCCTGCTTGAGTTCCGGATCGTCGCCCGAGCCCGACGTGTCCGGCTCGTCGAAGCCCGCCGAGAAGCGAACGCGCACGGCTTGCGGTCGGTCAGACAGGACCGGTGAGGAGAAGCTGTCGGCGAACCGGACTTCCGCACCCTCGGTGGTCAGCACGTAATACCAGTCCGACGGCGAGACCGTGTGTTCGGCCTGGCTGTCGTCGAGATAGGCAAGCTCGACGATTTCGCGGACGGGCGCCGCCGGAATGACGATCGGCTCGCGCCAACAATCGGTGCGATATTCGAAATCGGTCGGCAGGAAGATCCTGCCGGTCCGATCCTCGGCGAGACGTGTCGCTGCGCGGATGTAACCCTTGATCAACTCGTCGTCGTCGTCGGTGTCGACGATGACATGCGCCTTTACGTCTTCGAGCGAGACGAACAGCGCATCCGGACGCGACTGGCGGATCAGCATGCAAGGGCCTCCCCGAGGCTCATTTTGGGATAGTTCCGCAGCTCGGACACCGGGCTGCAGTTGATGACCTTGATGCCCAACGCGGCGATCACTTCGGCCGCCCCGTCAATGCATCGGCGCCAGCGCAGCACGTTGCGCTCGCTCGGGTTGTTCAACCCCTCATGTCGGCCATGCCAATGCAGGCCATGGGCGATCGTCATGTCGAAGCCAACGAGGATGATCTTCGCCGCCTCGAACTGGACAGCCAGATTGAGGCAATGAAAGCCGCTGTTGCCGCCCCAGCCCACAGTTCCGAGCTTCAGCAACTCGAGCCTATCGTCGTTCTTGTTGATGCCGACTTTCAGGACGTCATCGAGGTGCCGGTGCACGCTGGCATCGACGGAAAGCTTCAGACCTTCGAACTCGGGAACTCCCCGGTACTTCTTCCACCACGCGAAATCGCAGGCGAAGAGGATGTCGGCCCATGGCGCGAGTTGCCATGAGTTGTTGATGGCTATGAGCCGCGCTTGGCCCTTGGCTTGCCCGACGTCGACTTCGCGGACGCTTGGGCCGCCGGCGACGATGACGACGGTTTGCCCTTTCCAGTCCGGCCACCAGTCGGGGCGGCCGGAGGGTGCGTCGCTGCCGTCCCGGCCGCCTCCGCCGGTACCGCGACGCCGCGCTTGATGAGCTGTCCGGCGACGCTGTCTGGAACGTCAGCGACGATGCCGCGCTTGAGGGAGCCGTAGTCTCCGACCATGCTACGCAAAGGATTGATCTTCAAGTTGACCTCCATCGGTTCATAGAGGAAGCGGCGGCAACCCTCCGCTTCCCTTGATGAGCCGATCTCAGTTGCCGAATTCGCCGGTAACCAGCGCGGCGCCACGCTTGATGGCCAGAGCAAGACGCTCTTCGGCGCGGACCGTGATCATGTTCTTGATGAAGTTGTCGCGATCCTCGGAAGAGGCGACAACTTCCGGGTCCATGCGATCGTAGATGGTGGCGGCCATCTTGAAAGCACCGACGAGGAATTCGTCCTCATCCATCGACTGGGTGTCGACCACCGGACGGCCCCAGAGCTGCGGGCCGGCAAGCTGCATGACGTTGGCGAAGATGTAGCGGAATTCGCCATCCTTCGTCAGTTCGATGCGCGCCCAGTCGGCCGGATGAAGCACGATGCCGTCGGCCGGATACTCGGCCAGCGAGGCCTGCAGGATCGCCAGGCGCAGGATGTCGATCATTGTCTCGCCGCTGACCGTGAACGCCGGGGTGAACGTCGAAGCCGCCGTCACCAAGCCTTCCAGATGCTGGCCGGTGCCATCGCCCTTCAGCAGTTCCTGCTCTTCCTTGAGCATCAGGCCATAGCGCAGCTCGCTGTCGATTTCGGTCTGCAACTGCGCTGCATCCTCCATCGCCTGGCGCGACACCGGCACCCAATGAGCGATGGTGCGCACGTTTGCCGTCGCCTGATCCCAGGCATAGGCCGACTCTGGCTTCTGCGCGCCTTCCGAGACAACATTCGCGTTGTTGGTGCGAACGGTCTGCTTGGCATACTCGATCGCGTTCGAACCAGTGCGACCCTGGGTGAGCAGGGTGCGGATGGTCATCTGGCGCTTGGGCAGACCGACGATCTCGGTCTCGCGATCCGACCAGATCAGGCCGCCGCCGCCGGGCTTCACCGACGTGATCGCCTGCTTGACCGGAACAGCCAGGCGCATCGTGCCGCGGCTGCCATTGGCGGCAAACGCGCGCATCTGCTCATGATTGGCCACCATCTCGCCGAAGCTCTTGACCTCGTCGTCACCGCCGCCGCGGCGCGACGCAAGTTTCTGTTCGAGATCCTGGTTACGCGTTTCCAGCGCTTCCAGCTTGTTGGTGAGCTTGTCCTGCGCGTCCGACAGTTTCTTCTGGGCGACCAGAAGCTCGTCGGCCTTGGCCTTGACGTCGTTGGCTACGGTGCCGGCATCCTTGGACTGCTTGAGCGCGTCCTCGGCGGTACGCTTGACCTCGTCGCCGACGCGGGTCAGCTCGGACTTCACCTCCTTGAGAAGGTTCTCGATCTTGGCCGGATCGATGTTTGTTTCGTTGCGCACGTTGCCGATGACACCGGCAGGACGCGCAACCATCAGGGCCACGAGGCTGGCTCGCGGCATGAAGTGCTTGGTCATCTGTTTTCTCCTAGATTGACCTGATTTTGGAAAGGAGGCCTTCGACCTCGGCGATGACGGCAGCGTCCTGCATGCCGGTTGAGGCAGCGCCTGGCTTGCCTCCTTTCAGAGCGCTGACGAGTTCACGCCGCTCTGATCTGGAAACACCCGCCCGGGCGAGCAGAGTGTCGATCTTGTGACCAGCCGCGACCGGGCGGCTTTCGTTGGAATTCTTGGCCTTGGTCGACACCTCATCAGAGTCGAGCAGGCTGTCGGCAAAGCCCTTGTCGACGGCATCCGAGCCGCCGATCCACGTCTCGCGGTCGAGCATCTTGGCGATCTCGGCGTCCTTCATGCCGGTGCGCGCGGCGTAGATGTCAACCGCTGCCTGGTCGAACGGCTCAAGCCAGTCGGCGACGTCGCGCAACTGGTTTCGGTCGCCCATGGCAATGACCCATGTGTTGTGGATCATCAGGAAGCCGGCGCGGGCGATCTGGATATCGTCGCCGGCCATGGCGATGACGGAAGCGGCGGAAGCGGCGATGCCTAGCACCTTGACCGTGACGTTGGCCGGGTGCTCGCGCAGCATGTTGTATATCGCCAGACCCTCGAAATAGTCGCCGCCCGGCGAATTGATGTTCACGACGACGTCGTTCTTGCCGATGGCGCGCAGCGCGGCCGAGATGCGCTTTGCCGTGACGCCCTCGCCGAACCAGTCGGCGCCGATGACGTCGAGGATGGAAATGGTGTTGTCGCCGCCTTGGTCGGCGGCGGCATGCACATCTGGATTCCAGCGGTCCAGCGCCGACGGCATGATCTCCGTGCGCATGCCCGTGCGCGCCGCGATCTGCGCGGCCGGCAGCTTACGCTTGCTCATCGATCTTCTCCTCGCGATTGAGACCAAGCCACGCCAGCATGGCAGCGCGCGCCTGGCTGTCGGGTTTCTGCTGTCCGAGCTGATCGAGCGGAACCATCGCCGACTGCACGGTAAGCTTGTCGGCGAATGGGCTCGGATCGCGCGGCAGATTGAGCTTGGCGCGGCCTTCGTTGCGGGACATGCCGCCGCTGTTCCACATGGTCGACAGGAAGTTCGCCTTCGCCTTCGAGTCCATCTGCAGCAACGCCTCGCGATTGAACTCGAAATAGCGTCGGCGGTTGCCGGTCGGCCGAATGAGCTGCTTCTTGATGCGCGCCTCGATGCGGTCGCAGATCGGATCGATGCCGAGCGTCAGCCAGGAAATCAGGATTTGCTCGACGCCCGATCCCCACATGGTCTGCCCGTCGGCGGCATGGCCGATGATGATCGGCGGCGTGCCGAACCAGCGGCAGATTTCCTCGACGTCGAAGCGGCGCGTTTCCAGCATCTGCGCGTCTTCTGGATTGAGCGAGATCGACTGCCACTTGACGCCCGCCTCGAGGATGCCGACGCCGCCGGCATTCTCGCTGCCCTGCAACGGCGCGACCAGAACCTTGTTCGCCTGCTCGCGCTGCTCTTTCTTCAGCACCTGGTCGAACAGGAAGAAGCCGGTCGGACGCATGCCGTTGGCGAAAGTCTTGCCGGCCGCTTCCTGCGCGGCCATGGCGGCGCCGATCGAATGCACGCCGGCCGCGATCGGCGACAGCCCGAGGTCGATGTTCTTGAGGCTCTGGCCGAAACCCTTGATATGGAACACCTTGTCGCGCGGCAGCTCCTCGATCTTGCCGCGATCGGAGAAGCGATAGACGAGCGTGCCGTCGGGCTTGCGTGCAGGCGTGCAATGCGTGCTCATCAACGGCTGCAGGGCCGAGAGACGCGGCACGCCAGTGCCTGCAATCTTGCCGTTGAACACCTTCTCGGAATAGGCGTTGCCCGTGGTCATCAGCCACGCGACCTGACCTTCCCAATATTCGAGCGGGGTCTGGTCCTCGTTCGGGCTGTCGGCGATGACGGCGGCGATATCGTCATCCTCGACCTTGTCGCGGCTGTCGTTTGCGCCTTTCTCGAACATGGAGCCAGGCAACGACGAAACCGCCTGCGCGGTAAGCTTGATGCAAGCCCACGCCGTCGAGAGCTGCATGGTGCTGTCGATGGTGACCGTCTTGCCGGAATTGCTTTGCCTGCCGAAGAAGTTCGACCAGGCGGCGCCGTCGGTCAGGCGCAGGCGACGTTCCTTGGCCACCTCGTCGGCCACGGAATTGAACAGCTTGAACGGGGCGGCGATCGCCTTCGCGAGAAAGCTCATCAGCGCATCGCCATCACTGGTGTGGACAGGAAGTCATCCAAATTTCCGCCCTCCTCGCCCTTGTCCCTGATCGCGATGCCGATCGCCATGGTCGTGCCCACGATGCCGTCGACGCGTTCGGTCGACTTGTTCTTTGCCGGCTTGATGTTGTCGGCGGCGTCAGTCTCGACGGCGACAACCTGCGCATGACGGCGCAGCACAGGATGGCCGCCATGATGGAAGCCATTGCAGAGAACCAGCCGTTCCAGTTCTTTGGCTGGTGGCGACATCGAGGCGTAGCCCTGGCCGAAGAGCACGACTGGCAGGCCTTCCTGCTGCAGCTTCACTGCCGTCTCGGTCGCGTTCCAGCGGTCTATCGCCAGACCGCCTTCGCCGGCCTCAAGCTTGTGGTTGCCGACATGCGCGATGCGGAACTTCTCGGCATCGCGGTAAATCTGTTCCTGAATGAAGGCGTAATCGACGACATTGCCCGGTGTCGCGATGATCGCGCCTTCCTGCACCCAGCGCTCATATGGAAGCTTGTCGCGCTTGGCGTGTTCCTTGATCAGCGCCGCCGGCTTGAAGAACCGCGCCAGCAGAGTCGGAACGGGCAGGCCTTCCTGGGCAGGGAACCACCATATCAACGCCGAGAGGTCGACAACTGCCGAGAGGTCGAGCCCGCCGAAGCAACGCTTGTGCGCGAGCTTCGCTTCAAGCTCTTTCCAGCCGACCGGGCCGGCGCAATGATCCCAGCCGAATTTGTTCCCGTCGTCGTCGACCGCATCGATTGGCAGCCATCGGACGGCCTGTTCCGTCCAGAGATTGAGGTGATAGTTCTTGAAGTGGTTTTCGAGGCGCGGCAACTGCCGGGCGCGCCGCGCATTGGTGCGCATCGTGTCCAGCTTCTTCGAGACCCCGAGATTCGGATTGGCCTTGTGCCAGGTCTTTTCCGACTGCCAATCGTCTTCCGGGTCGGCGGCGTAGACGATGACCAGCGTCTCGGGATCCTCGAAGGTGCCGTCGAGGATCTTCTGGCACTCGTCCCAGACTTCCTCACCGTAGGTTCCTTTCTTGCCGGCGGTGGAGATCAGGAATTCAAGCGGCTGGCGCCGGGCGTCCTCGGAGTCGTGCACGAACTGGTAAAGGTCGCCCGACACCCATTCGTGGATTTCGTCGCCGATCAGGCCCGACGCCGAGAAACCGTGCTTGCCCTCGGCCTTGCCCGAGAGCGGCTTGAAGCCGGCATTGAGCGCCGCGCAGTAGATCGACGACTTCAGGCAGACGAGATCGTTGCTAAGCGTCTCGGACTTGCCGGCCATCGTGGCGGCCTGGTTGAACACCAGCCGCGCCTGACCTTCATGCGAGGCGATCGAGTAGACCTCGCCGCCGAGTTCGCCGTCGCCAAGCAGCACCAGGAGCGCAATGCCGGCGGCGAGTTCCGTCTTGCCATTCTTGCGTGGCACCCAGACATAGACGCGGCGATATCGCCGTGTGCCGTCCGGACGCTTCCAGCCGAATACAGGCCGGACGATATCATTGGCCTGCCAGGGTTCCAGCTCGAACGGCCGGCCGGCCCACTCACCCTTGGTGAAGCACAGATGCGTTGGGAAGAACGAGACCGCCTTGTCGGCCGCGACCTCGTCAAACCAGTATTCACCGACGCACCAGGCTTGCCGGTCCTTGCACCATTTCGCATCGGCGCCGACGCCGAGCGGGCGTTTGCGCGGTCCGAGCCGATGCGCTGCTCGACCTGCCTTGATCGGCATGGTCCTACTGCAGGAATCCCACCGCCGAGCCAGACTTCGCGGCCGGCTTTGCCGCTGCTGGCGCGGCCGGCGTCTTGTCGGCGCCAGGCGTAGCCGGAGCCTGCCCCATGCCGGAGAAGAGGTCACCGGTCGAGCCTGCGGCGCGAGCTGCGAACAGGCGCTGACGCTCGGCCGGGTTCAGCCCGAAGTTTGCCTCGGCCGTCACAAGCTGACGCTCAAGGTGGTAGCCGATGATGAACGACGGATCAGCGCGGCGAACCTTGCCGCTGGCCGTCTCGATCTCGTAAATCTCGCCCATCTCGTCGAGCCGTTGCTGCATCTTCAGCCAGCGGGCGAAGTTGCGGCAGTAGCGGCCGAAGGTTTCGGCGTCGATCGGGAACAGCAACTTCATTCCGATGACGCGCGGCGCCAGCCGGTTCCAAACGACCAGGCCGTCATCCTTCAGCCATGACGGCGGCTCGACGGCGCCGCTCGTCGCGACGGCCTTCGCCTGCTCTTCGGCGGAAGGCTCGACGCCGATAGGCCGGCGACCCGACTTACCCTTCGCAAGCTTGACGCTGGCAGGTTCCGGCTTCGGTCCCCTGCGGCCCATGGGTTCACTCCGATAAAAAAATAAATCCGAAAACCTGCGCGCAAAAAAACTTTGG
>ERZ795054.825-NODE-825-length-33654-cov-8.649275_pt1 | contig 33654 bp, 26 predicted proteins | sample MGYA00375138_ERZ795054 | MGnify/ENA primary metagenome ERZ795054 (study PRJEB30183, sample SAMN05720215) | anaerobic digester metagenome | isolation source: active sludge of municipal wastewater-treating anaerobic digesters | place: USA | collected 2014-12-23 ... | reverse complement strand
CCAGGCACTTCGTTGCGTCTCCCTTACAGATCCACTGGGGGATATGCGCGGTCGGCGCGCCTCGTTCCTGGCCAAAACTCCTGGCCGCAGAATGCATCGTATTTCGCAAACACCACACTAGGACACGAGCGCATTGCTGTTTCGGCAAGTCCTCCGAGTTCGGTGGCGGCAAGGTGGCTGGTTGCTGATGCGATTGTCGATACTGAAAATCACCGGCGGGATCAGAAGAAAAGCCGGGGCTTTTTTGGCCTTTGATGATTTGGCTGCCTCATTTTATTTTCGGATTCAGCACGCGTTGTTTCAGGTCTTCGGTGAAGCCGGTTGAGTCCATCCACGCGCTGGCTGAGGTTGGATCTTTCTGTATCCAAGCTCGAGCGGTTTCGACCAAGGCATCATTTCGGATTGCCGGTTCGGAGATTCGCTGAATCCATTCCATCGCCGTGGTGGGATCGTTGTTGCTTAGCCCGCGCGCAAAAGAGGAAAGCGCGGAGTCTTTGGTTCGGCCGTCCGGGAGTGTTTCAAGCCAGATCGCCGCCTGGCTGGCATCAACCTCCGCCCAGTTGCGAGCAACGGCTGACACCGCCTTCTCGCGGGGGCCTCCTTCCGGAAAGTGTGCCACCCACTGGGCTGCGCCCGCGGGATCTCTTTCCGCCCAATTCACCGCTACCGACAAGCCTGCGCTTACTTGAAAATGGCCCGGAGGCAATTGCGACACATACTCGGCGGCCTCGCGTGGAGAGGAATTCGCCCAAATTCCAGCACTCATCGTGATGACGGCGGAGCGTGTTCTCTCGTTGTTCAATTTGCCGGAGGCCGCAAGGACCTCTGTTGGGTTGCTTTCACTCCACGGCGCAAACACACCCTTCAGCACCGTCATTTGCGATCCCGGATCCAGCGTGTTCAGATGCGCAATCGCAGAATCTGGATCGACGCGGATCCAGACGCTGGCCACTCCCTCGACTGCGGCATTGCGATCGGCGGCATCGGATAATTGACTCGTCCATTCCCTCGCTCTGGCCAGATCCTCGTCCGCCCATCGACGACCGATCCCCCGCAACAGATCCTGCTTCGCTTCACCTCTGGAGAGCAATAGCGCCGTCTCCGCCGCTCTTGCTGGGTTGTTTTCGGCCAAACGACCCGCAATATGCTGCAAAGCGCTGTCTCGGGCTGACCGGTCGGCCAGACGCCGCGCCCAGGCCTCGGCCGCATCCGGATCACTGCCCGCCCACTGTCTCGCGACGGCAGCCACTGCGTCCCTCCGTTCCCGACCTCCCGAGAGGGATTCCGCAAACGCCGCAGAACCGGTCGGATCCATCCTGGCCCAGGAACTGAGACATGTCTTCATCGCGCCGGAACGAATGCTTCCTGCGGGAAGGCCCAACGACCAAGCGATAGCTCCCTGAGGATCCGTGGCAGCCCACTGCTCGATGATTTCCAGCAGACCTTTCTTATTCGACTGAGGATGGCTCCAGAGCTGGTCCGCCGCCGTTCGATACTCGGCCGAGTTGTGGGCGGATGTCATCTTCGAAAAGCTCCGCTGGCTTTTTGGCATAACAGGAGTCTTGCCGGAATTCCGCGACTGCATCGGGGAATGGGGCGCCCCCCCGGATTTGAATGTAGCGCCCGGCTCTAATCCTGCCGCAACCACTCCAGGCGCTCGAAACCACACGCGGTCGAGCCACGCGCCAACGATGAGGTTACATACGACAAGCACACTGCATAGCACCAATTTTATCGCTTTCATGCGTGTTTTTCGGACATCGAAAAATACCACGCCGCATGCCTCCCCGCAATCAAGGGGTATGCCTCGCTCAACGAGGTTCGACGGCGTGTGTTGGAGCAGCCAAAAGCTTTTGACCCTGTCCCCCTAAGCGGCCTATACTCGCGCGCTGGCCAGGCAAACGCTGACCTCCAAAATGAGGACTCCTTTATGAAAGGCAAAGACTCGCTCTCCCATCACGTCAATTCAAGTCAACACTCCTCCGCGCGCAGCCGCTTGTCCCGCCGGCGGTTCATGCTCACCGGTGGCGCGGTCGCCGGTGCGTTTGCCCTTGCGCCGCGACATGTGCTCGGCGGGCCCGGCTTTGTCGCGCCCAGTGAGAAGATCACCCTGGCCTGCATTGGCTTTGGGACCCAGGCGATCCGAGAACTGGGCGGCATCCTGGCCAGTCCGGAGGTCCAAATCGTTGCCGTGTGTGACGTGGAGAAGGACGGGATGAATTACCTGGAATGGGGAAAGGGAGAAATTCGGAACACGATCCGGCGGCTCATCGAGAATCCCACCTGGAGAGAAGGTTTCAACCATCCCCCCGGCGGCCGGGATGTCGGCAAGGAAATCGTGGAAACCTGCTACGCGAAGCAGCGCGGCAAGGATCAGTTTAAGGGATGCGCCGCGTACGTCGACTTTCGCGAATTGCTGGAATGCGAGAAGGACGTGAACGCGGTGAAGGTTATGACGCCGGATCACACGCACGCGGCCATTGCCCTTGCGGCCCTTAAAAAGGGGATCCACGTCGTGGTTCATAAGCCCCTGGCGAATCGTGTAATGGAGGCTCGAGCCGTCATTGAGACCGCCCGCACCCGGAAGATTGCCACGCATTTCCTGCCCGCGAGTGAAGGGGCCGCGCAACAAGAGGCGCTGGCGATGGTCAGAAACGGCGCGATTGGCACGCTTCGCGAAATCCACAACTGGTCGATGCGTCCGATGTGGCCGCAGTTTCCGATTCTGCCGGCCGACAGGCCCCCGATCCCGGCGGGTTTTGACTGGACCTTGTGGCTCGGGCCATCCCTGGATCGCCCGTATCATCCCCATTACACGCATACCAATTTTCGCGGCTGGTATGAATTCGGTGGCGGGTCTATTGCCGATATGGGGCATTACAGCCTCTGGCCGATTTTCCAGCTCCTAAACCTGGATGCTCCCATAAGCGTCGAATCCACACCCAGCCATGACTGCACCGTATCGGACCACGTGTGTTCGCGGATCAAGAACGATTACTCGTTCCCCGTCGCGTGCACGGTGCGCATGAGATTCGCCGCTAAAGAAGACCGGCCGGCGCTCGACATTTTCTGGTATGACGGCGGCATAAAACCGCCCGCACCCGAGGAACTCATGGCCGAGAACAAGGAACTGCCCGAGGAAGGCATGATGTTTCTCGGGGACCAGGGGAAAATCCTGGGAGGTTTCCGCGCTGAAAACTCGCGAATCATCCCAGACGCAAAAATGCGCGTCTATCGGCAGGCGAACAGTCTGCCCGAATCGGTCTCGTCCCAGGCCGGGCGCAACCGGCAGAGCGAAGGCCGGTCCGGGCGCGAAGCCGCATGGATTACGGCCTTCAAGGGAGGTCCGGCCAGCTATGGCGACTTCCTCCTGGCCGGTCCAATCTGTGACGCGGTCAACTTGGCTGCGATTTCGCTCAGGCTCGGTGGACGCAGGCTTCAGTGGAATGCCGCAAGCGCGAGAATAACAAACGTTCCCGAGGCGAACACATTCCTCACTCGTGAATACCGACCGGGTTGGGAGTTGTAAGAAAGGAGATTGATGTCCTTTGTTTTGGCCTTGCGATCGCCTTGCGAATCTCGCGCGCTGCGTTTAGACTGTGGCAGCTCTCGAGCCGTGGGCGAATTTAGCCAGGCCGCCGCCGGTTTCAGAAGGGATCCGTCGTGCGAAGCTCTGGGCGGCCGGCCGGCGCTCTGGGCTTCAGATTGATTTTAATGTCTAAGAGCCTGATTGAAAATTCCAAGGGGCGCTGTTTTCGCAGAAATGGCCGCATGGCGAGGCGCGACGAAGGAAAATATCCCTGGCGGATCTTTGACTGAGGAGCAACGAAGCCAGGGGGCCATTTCTGCGAAAACCCTTCGGGCGGCGGCTCTTTTGCCCGGGGCCAGCGTTGGCTTGGACCTTACAGCCCCCATCGGGGATGCTCGGCCCAAGCCGCCTTGGCCCCAGCCTAAATCCCTCGCCGCAGCACCCTATGTAATTTTCAAACAGGCTCTTAGGGAAATGGCTTGAAATGCCGCCCCGCAGAACATACAACCGAGGCGCAAGTTTCATCATGTCATCCAGACCAAAATTATGAAGACCACCCCCTGCGACATAAACCGGCGAGACTTTATCAAGACAACAACGGCGGGCCTGGCCGGCCTCGGTTTCGCCATTTCCCTGGGCGCGGCGGAGTCGAAGCGCAGGTTCACTCTTTGCCTGGCTTGCGGGATGATTGGCGTGTCCGGGGATGAACGCAAGGTCATCGAATGGGCCAGCACGTATGGGTTTGAATCCATCGAGCCGCCGACTTCATTTCTTGCCAAGGCTTCGGAGGCTGAACTGCAGGCGTATCGCGACGAGATGAAAAAGCGAAACCTGGTTTGGGGCGCCGCGGGATTGCCCGTCGATTTTCGGGGCAACGACGACGCTTTTAATCAAGGCATGAAGACATTGCCGGATTATGCGAAATCACTCCAACGGGCCGCGGTGACCCGCACAGCCACATGGCTGATGCCGGGGCATCGGTCGCTGACTTATATAGCCAACTTCAAGCAGCATGCCCGACGCCTTCGTGAAGTGGCCCGCGTGCTCGACGATCATGGCATTCGCCTGGGACTGGAATACGTCGGGCCGAAGACCTCCTGGTCCGCCAACCGGTTCCCCTTCATCCATACGATGGCCGAGATGAAAGATCTGATCGCTGAGATTGGCCTGGGCAACGTCGGTTTTCTCCTGGACAGCTGGCACTGGTATACCGCGAATGAGACCGAGGCCGACCTGCTGACGCTCAAGGCCAATGATGTTGTCATGTGCCATATCAACGACGCCCCCAAGGATATTCCAGTGGATCAACAGGTTGACAGCCGACGCGAACTGCCTTGCGCTACCGGGGTGATTGATGTGAAATCCTTTCTCGGCGCCCTTATCAAGATCGGCTATGACGGGCCGGTGGCCTGCGAACCCTTCAGTCAGGAATTGCGCAAAATGCAGCCCGACCAGGCCCTGAGCGCGGTGGCCGTCGCCGTGAAAAAAGCTGTCGCGCTTGCCGAGTCAACCTAGATGGATTGCGGCAAGTCGTCGGATTCACTTCTCATGCCTCGTCGTTTCTTGATACGCTCGATTACCGGGTGCTGGATCAGTGTCATAGCGGCATGTGGCCTGGCAGTCATGGCCGCGCCAATGGCTGATCCAAGCCCAGCCTCGGCCTCAACAGCTCTTTCGGGAGATGAAAGGGCCACAAACGGGCCTGCGCCCGCCCGAATGCAGATCCAGGCTCAGCCGCGGACTGATCCAAATTCCCGGCTTGCCCACGAAGAGTTGTTACGCAAAGCGGCGCAAGGAGGCATCGATGTCTATTTTGAGGGCGACTCGATCACCCGCCGCTGGGGAACGAGCGATCGTCAATACCAGGATTTCCTGGCTCACTGGAATTCAAATTTCCATGGCTGGAACGCCGGGAATTTCGGCTGGGGCGGCGATACCGTCCAAAACATTCTGTGGCGACTCGAGAATGGAGAATTGAATGAGGTCAATCCCAAGGTCATTGTCCTGATGGCGGGCACCAATAATCTTCGGGACACCCCGGATGCCAAAGATCGAGCCGCCCAAGAGGAAGAGGTGGTCTTGGGCATTGAAGCCATCCTGACTCTGATGCGACAGAAGTCACCACGTTCCACTATCATCCTGATGGGTATTACTCCGCGCAATGACGGGACCCATAGCGCGTCCTGGGCTGCAACCATCGATCGAATCAATCATCGCATCGCCCGATTCGCCGACGGTAATCAAACTCGATTTCTTAATATTAATGACAAACTGGCGGGTTCGGACGGACAATTGTGTGAAGGCGTCACTGTCGATGGTCTCCATCTCTCTATCAAGGGTTATCAAATCTGGGCAGACGCTCTGAAACCGATGCTCACCGAACTCTTGGGGCCTCCGGCCAAAATGGATCGTGCTCCTGCACCGACCGGGGATCCCAGCGCGAAAAAGCCAAGGTAGGGCGCGACCGCTGGGCGCGCCGAACGATGGTTGAAGAAAAACCTTCTCTCACAGAGGCTCAGAGACACGGAGGTAAAAGTGTATTGATCTCTGTGTCTTTGCGTCTCCGTGAGAGGTTTTGCGTAGCGTTAGACCGATTGCTCAATGCTCGGTCGGCCCGGTCGGTCCGACACTACCGTTCTGTGATCTCTGAGTCCTGTGGTAAGAATTCCTGACGTCAATCCGAAGACAAAGGAGTAAACCGCTTATTTATTAACCACAGAAAACAGAGAGCACAGAGATAGACCCTCGTGCATCGAGACCCTGACTACTGTCTCCTGTTCCCTGTTCCTGCGTCTTTGCGTGAGGTTCTTTCTTTTCACGCCAAGCCGCAAAAAGAAAAACCGATTTGCCACAAAGAGGCACAAGAAGCACAAGGAACACCTAATCCAAGACACCGTCCGACCCTACCTTGCGGTCTGGGACAATCCGGCGGTAGGGTGTCCACCCTTCAGGGTATTCCCAGCCACGAGCCTCCAGCTATGGACTGCGCTAATCCTCTGGCGTTACCTGCGCTTTCTGAGCTTTTCCACTCCAGCAAGCAACAGTCCTCCTAGGAGGACGAACAGGGCAATCCGGGGTTCGGGGATTGGGATGAGAGCGTCCATTGGAAATTGAAGCATGGCAGGGGCCGATGATCCACTGCCGCCTTTCTGTCTGATAATCCCTTCCAGGAGCGTCTGTGCATCCTCAACCTGGTCGGATCCTATCCAAGCCAGTATCCTGATATTAATACTTGAACCGTCGGGGACGCCGATAACCGTCCCGTATCCATTGTCGAAAAAGCCGTCTTCCTTGAGCTTGAATGGATCGCTCAGCGGACTGAAATCGTAGGAATCGCTGTTCGCGGCAAAAATCTGAACCCAGGTGCTTTCCTGGGGCGACAACTGGCCAACCGACCCGTAATAAATGGGATTCATCGAGTCATAGTTGTTCAGAAGGAGCGTTGCATCGGCATGAACCCGCCAGGTCAACACAGACAAGAAAATCACTGTCCAACATCCATTCGTATTCATAACTCAGATCATCTAGGGAATGTAAATAATCGAACCTTGACTCAGATTCAAAAAGGATCCGCATCCGGTTGTGGTTCTCTTGACGCCGCGGACCATGTAATAGGGTTTATTTGCGCTGCTGCCTTTTGTTGTCCAGGAGGTGCTTGATAGCGCGCCCGCCTTGGTTAGCCATTCATAGGGTCCCGTGAGAGCAGCGGCCCGGTATACGTGATACTGAGATCCGGATTCGCCGGGCTGCCAGTTGAGGGTTATCGTTGATCCTGTTTTTGAAGACGTGGTGACGATCGGGGGGCTGATGGGATGCAGACGCAAAGTGGGATCGCCTTGAATGTTCAACCATCTGTGCCAGGTGAACAGGCTCGAGTTTTCCATGTCGTAATTGATCGAGGAAACAAAGGCGGAACCGATGCTGTTACCATGCGCCATGCCTTGCAGCCTGTTGATGGGATCGTTAAAGGATCGTGAATTGGGGATTACGATGAGACTGTATGACGGCTTGGCCAGAATGGAACGCGCAAGATTGTTGTCGGCATGGTTAAAATCGGCGAAATAGGAGCCGTGAATAATCCAAAAGCCGACTGGCGGCTCGCTGTTCTGAGCGATCATCTGCGATGTATAATTGAGTTCAGCGGAGTTGCCGTAAATTGACGCATCCGTGGCATGGCCATCCGCTAGACCCAACAGGCAGGAGTATGGACTTAAGCGATAGGAAAAGCTGTTCCTGAACGGATCACCGACCTTCAGGCAGTCCGGCCAAGTGTTGAAGAAAGCAACCGAGTTGCTCTTCGCATTGATCAGGGCGTTGTGGGTGTTGACATATGGCCTGAAAATCGCCCTGTCAGCCAGGGGATATGGCGCCAAAACATGGCGATATTTGTGGTTTTTATCGAGATACTGGCGCACCAGGGAAGCTTCCTGTTGGGAAATCGTTGCGCTCCGATAGGCGCCAAAGGCGGGCAGGTTGGCAAAATCAATCCTGCCGACAGGGATTTCCAGAGCGGAGGGCAGGTAATCCACAGTAAACTGGTTCGCGGTGTTTTGTCCCCAAGCCGGTCCGACTACGTCGCCGTAAAAGGCATCGGAGGCCCAAGCCTCGTAATGGTCCGAATGCCCGTCGGATCCCACCCTTCCTGAATAGGGAATGGTCACGTGTCCCAATAATATGACCGCGCTAAGCGATGCGCGCTCCAAGTATTTTGTTGAAATCAGGTTTTTTAAAAGGACCGTGTCCGTGCCGTTTTGAGGATCCCACGCGGGGGGGGAATCTCTGTGGCGTGGCGCATCCGTCTTGGTCAGGACCGTATACCCATCGCCCGCAAGATCTCTGATAAAGGTATCGAGCGCGGATCCCAGCAGGGGAGCGAGCCCTTGTTCAAGGATAACAAACACTCGACCCCGGCTGTGCGCTTCCGGGAGATCCAGGGAAGCCTTGGCGGTGAAAGTTCCCAGGGAGCCAATGCCGGTGGCCGATACCTGGTATTCGTACGTATTGCTGGGTGCAACCGTGTAATCCGTGTATGTCGATGAGGTCAACCCCGAGACAAGGAGACTGTAGGATCCTGAACCGGCCGTTCGCCTGGATATCGTGAAAGTCGATGGTGGCGGAAGCGGATGATCCAGGATGTTGACTTGGATGCTGTTAGGCGAACGGCTTGCGACAAAAGAGAGCATGGGATTCGAGTATTGATTAATCCGCCACCGGCTGTCGGGCAGGGGCTGGGTGTTCATTCGGTAATCCGTGTCATACAGTTGCGGGCTCAGCGGATATTCGGCTTGAAAAGAGGCACCACGCATCTGCCACACGTAGATGCGACCGTCGGTCTGGTGCCGCACCAGAATGTCCAGGTACTCGGATGATGTGGTGGAATACTGTCCAGTGCCTGCGATTTTGAAATCCAGGTCCTGGATGAAAAAGTAAGACTTGAGATAGGGATGCCAGATGACTGCGCTCGAGGATCGCGTGAGGCCGTTCATGAATTGAATGGCCATTTGGCCGGTCGAGTAATCCACATAAACCAGGTCGGGTTTTCCGTCCGGCTTGGGATTACTGACCGAACTGCCGAAATCACCCACCGCGCCGATTGTCCATGCCGGTGTCGTTGTATCCGTTTGAATCCCTGTCTTGAATATCCAGCCGTCCATGAGCCAAAGACCTTTCTCGCGGCTGTTCTCACGTTCCAAGACAATATCCGGCTTGCCGTCCGGGATCGACGTGGGCCGGCCACTGGCACTGATACCGCCAAAGTCGCCTGCTCCCACCGGGACCCAGCCATTGTTCGCAACCACGGATACATAGGTTGCGCCGAGAAAGCTGCCATTGTTCATAAACCAAATGGCAACATAACGATTGCCGTTCGAATCGGCATTCTCTCGCGTCCAAAGGATATCCGTTTTTCCATCCGGAGTCTTGATGGGCGATCCGTTCGAAAAAGAACCGAAATCGGCCATGCCGGCAATTTTCCAGGGATCTTGACCGGAAGTCCCTTGGAGCTGATAACCGGCGGCAATCGCCGTGCCGTTCATTTGCCAAAGCCAAAGACCATTTTCGTTGAGCCGTCTCCAAAGAAGATCGGGCCTGCCATCCCCCGTAAAATCCTGGGCGCAGACTGTCGCGATCCCGATGGCGATTAGGACAATTGAAACCGCTCGAAAAGAGAACATCAGAAACAGTTTCATAGATATTGCAGCTGGGCTGAGGGTGAAACAAAGGTCCGGTGATAACCTACGGCGCTTTTGACGACATGATTAAGGGGTTTGGCAGGAGAACCGGTAGAGAGGCGTCTTCCGAGTGATGATGCATCATGCCCATTTCGACCGTGTGTTTCGCGAGTTCCTCGGTTGTCCAGTCATTCATGACTTCCTCCAGCGATCTGGGGGCTATCAGACACGTGACCGCCAATGTTTCGTCGTCGAGTTCCCGGGAGGATTTCGGAAACAGGCGGGCGTATTCCCGGGGGCTGAGCAGCATCAATGCCGATTTGCGTCTTTGTTCCAGTTGATCGTTGGAATTCAGCAGATCGATCCATTCGCTTTCTGATTCGGGGCCAATGATTTTCCAGGTCGAAGGATCGACGCCGCAGGCAAAGGAAAACGGAGCGTTTCCTCCTTTTTTTTCTGCAGAAGACCCGGTGGCATTTGATGAAGACTGCCCGCGCAACAGAAGCAAAAGCGCGCTGAACAGCAAGAGGAAAAAGGCAAAAAATAATTTGGTTTTCATAAGGCGGATTAGATCAATGACTTGGGCTCAATGTGCGACAGGCTCAACCCTGAACGGCCTGATGACTCCGGAAAGGATGACGGCCGGCGGAATTTTCGTGAATACTCATGGTGGCATCCTGAGATCCTTTTGAAACACAGAATCTAAGTTATACCATAAGATAAGGACATCGCGCCGCAATGCAAGAAGGTCTTTCGATCCGAAAACCGCGTAAAAAATTTAACCATCGAGTAGAGCAGGGGCACGAAAATGATTAGGCTAATCCGATTAGATGCTATTGGGGGGAGTCTCCAGCGTGCGGATTGGGGGGGAGGACAACCCATCGGCAATCTGGGACCGATACGTCTTGACGAGTTCCAGGGAAATGAGGCTTTACCTTGAGACGGCTTGCGGCAGAATGAACCGAAAACAAAGCCAGCAGCAGACTTATGATGATGTCTTGGTTTGTGTGGGTTAGGCGGATGGTGATGCGCTGGGGGGTGTTGGTGGGGGTTGGGTTTTGCCTGCAGAGCCTGGGACAGGGAGTGAATCCTGGGGTGCCATGGACGGCCGTCGATGCCCTCGGACGAGCGATCCCGACCCCTGCAGAAGCGGGGGCGCTGAAGCCGGATCGTTTTGTCGGCATGTTTTACTTTTTGTGGCACAGCGCCCACCAAGGGAAAAGCCCGCATTGGGATGGTCCCTATGATATTGCGCGCATTCTCGAGGCGGATCCCGAGGCGTTGAACAAGCCGAAATCACCTCTGTGGGGGCCGATTGGGATGTATCATTACTGGGGGGAACCCCTCTTTGGCTATTATCACAGCCGGGATCCATGGGTGCTCCGGCGGCATGCCCAATTGCTGGCCGATGCGGGAATTGATACTTTGATTTTTGACACGACCAATGCGGAGACGTATGCCGACGTTTACCAGGCGCTTTGTTCTGTCTTTTCGGAAGTGCGACGCGAGGGAGGGCGGACGCCGCAGATTGCGTTCATGGTCAATACGGACGCGGGCAAGACTGCTCAGCGCATCTACGAAGATCTATACCGTCCTGGCCGTTTTCGCGAGCTATGGTTCCAATGGCAGGGGAAACCTTTGATGATCTGTGATCCCGCCCAGGCCAGCGCTGAATTAAAGGCATTTTTCACCTTGCGACGGGCTCATTGGCCGTTCGAATTGGTCAACACCCCTTACGCCTGGCATTGGGAGGCGACCTATCCTCAGCCGTATGGTTACACCGATGATCCCTCGAAACCAGAGCAGTTGACCGTTTCGGTGGCCCAGAATCTCCGTCAGAGCGACGGCAAGGTGACCAACATGAGCTCGGGAGAGGCGCGAGGCCGGAGTTTCCATCAGAACCGAGTGGAATCCGGACCTGAGGCGGTTAACCACGGTTACAATTTCGAGGAACAATGGCAACGCGCCTTCGAGTTGGAGCCGCCTTTTGTGATGGTAACCGGCTGGAACGAATGGATTGCGGGACGCTGGGGCAAACCGGATGGTCCGCTGGTCTTTGTCGACCAGTTCAACCAGGAGTACAGCCGTGACATCGAGCCTGCGGCAGTCGGGCATCGCGATAATTATTACTGGCAATTGGTGAGCAACGTGAGGCGTTACAAGGGCGCTCCGCCATTGCCCAACAGTTCCCCCCCGAAAACCATCCGGATCCAGCGCGGATTCGAACAATGGGATGAGGTCACGCCCAAGTTCGAAGACCACATCGGTGAAACCACACCGCGCGACTTCAATGGAGTCGCCGGACGGCATTACACCAATCGGAGCGGCCGCAACGACATTGTGTTCACCCAGGTCACGCATGATCGTTCGAATGTCTATTTCCACGTTCGAACTCGCGAACCCCTCAGCTCACCGACAGATCCCGGTTGGATGTGGCTGTTTCTGGATGCCGATCAGGATCCGAGCACGGGATGGGAAGGATTTGACTTTGTGGTGAACCGGACCCTGGAAAAGGGCAAGACAACCTGGCTTGAACGCCATGTCAACGGCTGGCAGTGGAAGGCGGTGAAAACGGTGTCCATGCGGGTGGAAGGGCGCGATCTGCATTTGGCCATTCCGTGCCGAGCCCTGGGCTTGTCCAACCGAGGATCCAGGATTTCGTTGGATTTCCAGTGGGCCGACAACCTGCGGCGTCCCGGAGACATTATGGATTTTTACGTGAGCGGCGATGTGGCTCCGGAGGGGCGTTTTCGTTACCGCTATGAAGGCTTGTGAAAGAGAGCGCGGATAAATTGATCGCCGTGGAGCAGTCCATAGCTGCCCTGTGAACAGCTTTGTTCGTCGTAGGATTGGACGTTGTCCGGGGCGCACCCGGGGCGCCGAATGACAAAGGGCACCGCGTCGCGCACGTGGATGCGGGATTCCACAGGGGTGGGATGATCCGGCAGGACGGCGATGACGGCCTCGGTGTGGCTTTTCTCCAATCCTTCCAGAATCCGTCCGATGAGTCGGCGATCCAAGTCCTCGATGGTTCGGATTTTGAGATCGACGTCTCCGTCATGGCCGGCTTCGTCGGGAGCCTCGACGTGCACATAGCAAAAGTCGTGGTGTTGGAGGGCGTCGAGGCAGGCGTCGGCTTTTCCTTCGTAGTTTGTATTATAGAGGCCGGTGGCGCCGGGGACACGGAGGGGTTGGAGTCCGGCATATTTGCCGATGCCGCGGATGAGATCGACGGCTGAGATGACAGCGCCGGTCACGCCGAATCGCTCCGGATAGGTCCACATTTTGGGACGGCGGCCGGGCGACCAGAGCCAGATCGAGTTGCCGGGGTCTTTTCCCGCAGCCCGGCGACGTTGGTTGACGGGGTGGTCTTTGAGGATCTGCCATGATTTGCGGGTCATCTCGTTGAGGATTTGGGCGGTAGAACCCGCGGCAGGCACCTGGGGCTTAATGAGGAGGTCCTCGGCGGGTTTGCCCGGAAAATCGTGCGGGGGAGAGCAAATCAATCGGGGATCGAGGTCTTTGGCCACGAACAGATGACGATAGCTGACCCCACAGTAAAAGCGGCGGGATTCGGATCCGAGTTCCTGCTGCACTGTATGGAGAATCTCGGCGGATTCCTCCGAGCTGATGTGGCCTGCTGAGTGGTTCTTGATTCGGCCGTCCTCGAACAGACAAATGAGATTGCACCGCATGCCGATTTCGTCATCGGCAATGTCGACATCCATGCTGGCCGCTTCCAGGACACCGCGACCCTGGAGAACTTCGCGGGGATTGTATCCCAGGACGGACAGGTTGGCCGCTTCGCTTCCGGTGGGGATATCGTCCTCGATGGTGCGGAGCAGGCCGCAGTTCCCCTCGCGGGCCAGTCGGTCCATATTCGGTTTGTTTGCAGCCTGCAGGGGAGTGCGATGCCCCAGGCGGGCGACCGGATAGTCCGCCATACCGTCTCCCAAGATAATGATGTATTTCATGGTGAATCAGTTCTGAAACCCTCTACACCGGGATAAATTGCGGCAGGCGGTCCATTTTTGCAAGCGACGTTCCAGGAAAGCTTCCGGTCAAAGATTTGACTCTTAATTTGACTCTTACACAGGGCGGCCTGCCAAAAAAGCTGGTTGGTTTGCGGCACGCGGGTATTGTGGTTTGCATATGGACAAGAACAACAATTTCATCAATGGAAAGTGGGTGCCCGCGCATGGGGAAGCGACGTTTACGGTTCGGAATCCAGCCGATACCCGCGAGGTTGTGGCCGAGTATCCGGTCAGCGGGCGGGAGGACGCATCGCGGGCGATCGAGGCGGCGGTGCAAAGTCAGGGGGCGTGGGCGGCGATGACGCCGGTGGCGAGGGGGCGGATCCTGAGCAAGGCGTCTCAGATTTTGGAGGGTCGCAAGGATCGGTTGGCTGAGGCGCTGACGCGCGAGGAGGGAAAGACGCTGGGCGAGAGTCTTGGAGAGGTGCAGCGGGCGGTCGATATCTTTCGATTCTATGGGGGGATCAGCTACGTTTTAGGTGGTCGAACCATTCCGCATGACGCCCCCAACAACCTGCTCTACACGGTGCGGCAGCCGTTGGGGGTTGTGGCCATGATCACCCCTTGGAATTTTCCGATAGCCATTCCTGCCTGGAAACTGGCGCCTGCGCTGCTTTGCGGAAATGCGGTGGTGATCAAGCCGGCATCCATGGCGCCGGGACCGGCGCTGGAAGTGGCGCGGGCTTTGCAGGAAGCGGGCCTGCCGGCGGGCGTTCTGAACGTGGTGATTGGGGAGGGGAGCACGGTGGGAACTGAACTGGCCAGCCACCCGTCTGTCGTTGCCCTCTCGTTTACCGGGTCTTATCCCGTTGGCGATAAGATTTACCAACAACTGGCCGGACGCATGGCCCGAGCTCAGATGGAAATGGGCAGTAAGAATCCGACGATTGTCCTTTCGGATGCTGACTTGGATTTGGCCGTGAATTTGGTGGTTCGGGCCGGCTTTGGATTGACCGGTCAAGCGTGCACCGCAACGAGTCGAGTGATTGTCGAACGACCTGTCCTGGGCGAGTTTACCGAGAGACTTGTGCGGCGCGCCGCCACCTGGAAGGTCGGGCCCGGTCTCAAGCCTGGCGCCGAAATGGGGCCCGCGGTCTGCGAATCTCAGTTGGAGGCCAATCTCCGGCATGTGACCCAGGCCATCCATGACGGGGCGCGGTTGCTCTATGGAGGGCAACGTCTTCAGGAGGGGGATTGCGCGCACGGATATTTCATGCAACCCACTGTTCTGGGCGAAGTAAAGCCGCACATGAAGATCGCGCGCGAAGAAGTCTTTGGACCGGTGGTCGGCATTCAAGGGGTGGATAGTTTTGACGAGGCCATAGCCGCGGCGAACAGCGTGGAGCAGGGATTATCGGCCTCGATTGTAACCCGGGATCTCAAGAAGGCCATGGTCTACGCGGACCAGATCGAGGCTGGGGTGGTCAAGATCAACCAGATCTCGACCGGGCTTGCGTTACAGGCCCCCTTCGGAGGAGTCAAGAAATCGAGCACGGATTCGTTCAGGGAACAGGGGACTGAGGGCCTGGATTTCTATTCGCGATTGAAAACAATCTATCTCGATTACTCCGCATCATAAGACCCTATGAACCTGCGATTGTGTCGATATACAAGGCCTGGAGGCGAGCCACGTCCTGGGATTCTCGAAGGCGATGATTGGATTGCCGATCTGAGTTCTGCCGGTATTTCCACCCTGACCAGTCTGCTCGAGGATCGGGATCCGGCCGGGGTTGTGCGGTCGGTTCTGAAACCTTCATTACCGCGGTTGGCCAGGAACCAGGTTCAGCTATTGGCGCCGGTTGAACAGCAGGAGGTATGGGCGGCGGGGGTGACTTATGTGCGGAGCAGGTCGGCGCGGATGGAGGAGTCTGAGTTCAGCGCAACGGCTTATGGCAAGGTTTATGAGGCTGAGAGACCCGAGTTGTTCTTCAAGGCATTAGCGCATAAAGTGGTGTCACCCGGGGGGGCGGTGGGGCTCCGTCGGGATTCGCGATGGACGGTTCCCGAGCCTGAGCTTGCCCTGGTGCTGAATAGTCGGTGTGAAATAACGGGTTACACCCTGGGCAACGACATGAGCGCCCGCGATATCGAGGGCGAAAACCTGCTTTATTTGCCTCAAGCCAAGATTTACACCGGTTCCTGTGCTTTGGGTCCCGCGATTGTCCTGGGGACCGTGGAATCACAAGCAAGACAGTGGACAATAGAACTGGAAATTTGGCGGGCGAGCCAGTTGGTTTTCAAAGGCGGGACTTCAGTGGACCGGATCAAACGCAGCTTTCATGAGCTGGCGGAATTTTTGGGCCGCAGTCAGCAGTTTTCTTTTGGAGCGGTGCTCTTGACCGGAACCGGGATTGTCCCGCCCGGGGATTTCGCATTGGCGGCGGGAGACCGAGTTCGAATCCTCGGATCCGAGATTGGATGCCTGGAAAACGAGGTGATGATTGTGTAACGAGGGAAGGCCCCGGATTGGCCTGCCGTTTTTCAGCCCCCCGCTAACACACCGGTTCGAGACTGCCTCGCTCGGCTAAACCGCTGCATGGATTAGGTTGCGCAAATTGATCTGCGATTAAGACTTCGTCTTAAGTTTATCGCTGTTGGCTTCGATGAAGGCATGGATATCTGTGGCCATATCCAGCAGTTTGACCCATTGTTCCTTATAGAGCGTCACGGGAAAACGGCCCAGCCCATAAATTGAGAGGGCGCCTTTTTCACTGATCTTCATGCTGAGTCCACGGGCAGAAGAACGTTTCAGGGCTTGGTTTTCGGCGCGCAGCTTCTCCAGTTCGGCCTTGAGGTTTTCGTTTTCTTCCATAGGTATGATTGTAGTAACATACCTTCGAAAATGGAGAGCGACAATACAAAAAGACTGAAATCAAGGCCGGCTGAAGACGGCTTTCTCAGCGGCAAACCGGTCCATCCGGCCAGCGATCTGATCGAGCGGAAGGATGAGCTGGGCGGCGCCCATCCGGATGGCTTCCCGAGGCATGCCGAAGACGACGCAGGTTTCTTCGTTTTGGGCGATGGTGGTGGTCCCGGCCTGATGCAAGTTCAACAAGCCGGCGGCCCCATCGGCTCCCATCCCGGTAAGTAAAATGGCCAGACTATGGGGTGCGGCCCCGGCTTTGACGGCGGAATCGAAGAGCACATCAACTGCGGGGCGTTGATGATGCACCATGGGTCTTTCGTTGAGATCGACTTGGTAGCCATTGTTTATCCAACGAAGAACCATGTGTTGTCCCCCAGGAGCGACCAAGGCCAGTCCCGGGCTGACGCGATCCCCCTGGCGGGCTTCCTGCACTCTGAATTGGCAGAGTTCGTTCAACCGATTGGCAAAGGCCTGGGAAAAGTAAGCCGGAATATGCTGAACAATGCAGATGCCAGGCAAATCGCCCGGCAGAGCGGTGAGAATATGTTTGAGGGCCTCGGTTCCGCCGGTGGAGGCTCCCATAAGGATGAGGGTGCGAGGATCATACTGGCGGTGACCGGCGGCGGGGGAGCTGGGCACCGGTGGGGCAGGGGACGGGACCGTGACCCTGGGCGATACGAGCGGCGTTTTTGGAGAGGACCGGGGGGGGCTTGCGGGGGGCGCCGAGAAGCGGCGTCCCAGCCGTGCCAGGGCTGCGGCCTTGATTTTTTCGGCCAGCTTGGTGCCATCCTCGTGAGCCGAATAGGATCCGCTGGGTTTGGCTAACACGTCGACGGCGCCAGACTGCAGGGCTTCCAGAGCTCTGGACGAACCGGCCTGGGTGAGGGAGCTGACCACGATGACCGGCATGGGCCGGTGTTTCATGATGAGCTTGAGAAAGGTGATGCCGTCCATGCGGGGCATTTCGATGTCCAACGTGAGGACGTCAGGATTCAGGGACAGGATTTTATCGCGGGCGATGTAGGGATCGCTGGCAGTGCCCACGACCTCAATTTCATAGAAAGGGGCCAGGCTCTCGCTCATGATTTTCCTGACCAGAGCCGAATCGTCAACGATTAGAACTCGGATTTTCCTCTGATTTTCCATGGCAGCCGGTCCTATTTTGAGATGCGAAACAGGGCCTTGATGATCTCCATTTTGTCAAAAGTGCGGATCATGTATTTCGGGAGATCATCGGCTTTTAGGGCAAGGAAATCAATGGCTTCTGTGCGTCCCCGCAAGGCGAAGGCCTGGTGACCGTAGCCGTGGCCCATGAAATAGGCGATCATGTTGCCCAGGTAAACAAACGATGCCAGCCGGCGATGGTCCTGGGCTTGAGCCGGATGATGATGGTGCCATACTGCGGTGACCATGTTTTCCGGGAAGTTCCATCGGGACAGGAGACGGCCGCCGATCTCGGCGTGTTGGACGCCCAAAAGTTTCTTTTCGGTTTCAAGCAGAGAGTATTGGTGGGTTTCAATTTCCTCGATGACTTTTGCGTAGATATGCTCCAGGGCCTCGGCCAGAACGAGTTTGCCGATGTCATGGAGAAGGGTGGCTGTGAAAATGACACTGTCATCCTCCCCCAATTCCTGGGCCATAATTTGGGCGGCGACGGCGGCGGTTACCGAGTGCTGCCATAGCTCTCCGGCATCGATTCCATAACCCTTTTGCGGGGGAGAGAGGGCTCGGGCGCCGCTGATGCTGGCGACCAATTGGAAGACCTGGCGAAATCCAAGGCGGGTGATGGCCTCCTGGATGTCGGAGGCGGCTGTTGCGGAAGCGAAGAAGGCGCTGTTGCATAACTGGAGGACCCCGGCCGTCAGGGAGGGATCGAGGGAGATCAGGTCGACGACCTGTCCGCTATCCGTATCGGGCTGGTTCAGCAAGTGAAGGAGCTGGGGCAAGATCCGGGGGGCCGGTGGGAGATGCTTGACCTTGTTTATGTACTCGTCGAGCTCTTGCATAAGATGAAGTCATTGGGCTGGCCGGAGATTTTGAGGCGCACCTCGCCGGTGGCCACATTGAGAAACATGGAACGGCTGACCAAGCCGCCCACTTCGCTGGCATGGATGCGGATGGCGTTGTTTTGAAGCAACGATTTTAAGCTCTCGAAGTTACGCTTGCCAATGTTGAAGAAGCCGGAGGTATCCATGACCTGGGCTCCGCCGGCAACGGTGACAATGAGACGATACTTCTCCCCGCGGAGTTGATAGACGGCCCGGAACAGGGCGGGCACGCCGGTGTCGACGAACATGGCGGGTTTGGCGGTCCCCTTGGAAGGATCGATGCTCGACTCGGGCAGCATGATGTGGAGCAAACCTCCCACTTTAATGACCGGGTCATAAATCGCAATACCCAGACAGGAGCCGAGGGAGTACGTTGCCAATGTAACCGTCTGGTTGTTGGTCACAGCCATTTCCGCGATGCCGACCACTACCCGTTGCTCAAAACCGACCAGGGAGGGTGACGGCATCGGTTAATCCTTTTGATAAATGCTGGGTTTGCGGCAACGGACGGGCACCTGCAAACCCGTCAGGCTTTCCGCGTGGCCCACCAGGAGAAATCCTTTGGGCGTCAGGCACTGGGTCAGATGACGCACCAATTGTTCCTGGGTGGGCCGATCGAAATATATCATGACATTGCGACAAAAGATAACCTCAAAACGCTCCGGGAATTCGTAGCGGCCAAGCAGGTTCAGATGCTGAAAGGTGATGCGCTCGGCCAAAGACGGTTTGATCCGGCAGTGTCCTTCCCACTGGTCATGACCGCGCTGAAAATAGCGACGCAACCATTCGGGCGAAATGGAAGTCAATCGGTCCGCGGGATAGATACCTTGCCGGGCTTTGTCCAAGGCCTTCGTGGAAACGTCGGTTGCCAGAATATGCCAATCCCAGCCGCCGGCGATTGGATAGTGTTCCGCAAGATAGAATGCCAGACTGTAAGGTTCTTCCCCGGAAGCACAAGCCGCGCTCCAAACCTGAAAGCTCCGCTGTCCTTTCGCCAGGACGGCGGGGAGGGCTTGCCCAACCAGGAACCTGAAATGATCCTCTTCACGCAGGAAATTTGTGAAGTTAGTCGTTAAGGCATCGACAACCTGGGTGATCTCATCCTCGTCCTTGCTGTGACGCAACCATTCGCAGTATTCAGTTAATGAATCGATCTTCAGTTGGCGCAGGCGCTTCCCCAATCTGGCCCGAATCAGGTGCTGCTTGCCGTCGTGCAAACGCACCCGGCAACGTTCGTAGACCAAGCCGATGATGAAATCAATGGCTTCCGATTCGTCCATCTCTGTCCGCATATGCCCCATATCTCTCTGATAGTCCGATTCAATCAGTCCACACCTTGGCCGGGTCGCCCAGAACTTCTGCGTGTCGGTCACGTGAAATGCCGGGAACAGAGGACTGAATCCCCGTCCAAATCCCCAAGCCATTCAGGTCGTTCCGCCACCGCCATTTCAGATGCCTACTGTTTTTATCGGCATTTTCGCACTGTGACTTAAGGCCAGATGCCGCTGATTATAAATTTGCGTCCTCTCCTGTCTTCCTATTACATGAGTCGTGAATTGCGGTTGAGTACTTCAAGGCCCGGGAACCGAGCAACCTCCTCGGTATCAAGGCGGCGATTCGATCCATGAATAACATTCAATTGGTGGTGGCGACGCGGAACCGTCATAAGGTCCTCGAGATCCAGAAGATTCTGGATTCGAGGTTTCGCTGTGTTCCTTTGACTGACTTTTCGGATCCACCTGAGGTCGAAGAGGATGAAACCACGTTTTCCGGGAATGCCACCCATAAATCTCGCAAGTTAGCCCTTTGGCTCGCACGGAGTGAACAGGCCCAGGCGGTGGTTCTGGTTGGACAGTCGCCGGTGTTTGTTCTTGCCGATGACTCGGGTTTGGAGGTGGATGTTTTGGATGGGGCTCCGGGGGTGCGTTCTGCTCGTTTTGCGGCCCTGGATTCCCGGAGAACCGGCAACTCGCCCGATGCGGAAAACAACGCCAAGCTCCTGAGGCTGCTAAGAGAAGTACCGATGGCGAGGCGCACGGCCCGTTTTCGTTGCGCGCTGGCATTAACAGTTGTCCCCGTCTGGATGGCCGGCCCGCCTGGGTCAAAGAACGATCTGGAGTTCTCCGCTGGACTTTTGGGTTCCGAGAGTTTTGGAATGTCCACACGGGGGAAGAATCCAGCGGAAACGGGAGAAATGGAGACCCGGATCTTTGAAGGCGCCTGCGAAGGACACATTGTTTTTGAACCTCGAGGCGAAGCTGGTTTTGGCTATGATCCGTTATTTGTTCCGGTAGGTTATTCGCTGACCTTCGCCGAGTTGGGGGAGGAAGTGAAGAATGGGATCAGCCATCGTGCCCGGGCCTTGGCTGCGCTACGCAATTACCTTGGGCAATCAGTCCGGCGAGGGGGCGTCTGAGGGGAACGTCACCAAGCCAGGGGATGCCAGAGGACTTGGGGGGTGTGAGCCGCTTCAGGATCCAGACGGACCTCATAAAAGCCGCCGTCTTTTAACAGTTGGGTGCCTGTGAGGGATGGGCAAAGGCGGAGCTTGAAGGGGCGCCAATGTCTGGCTTCGCGCAACGCCGATGTCATCCGTCGAATGGAAGTCCCCAGGAAAGAGATCATGGGCATGCCGGCCAGCCGGCGACTTTTCCACAAGACCAAAGGGGAATGAAGATGGCCAATCCACGTTTGTTCGATCTGGTCAATTCTTTGGCGGACCGCATCACATCGCCACAACCAGGGCAGCGCGGTTGGATCATGGCAGAAGAGGATCACTCTTTCCTGGTTATTGAGCGACTCGAATGCTTGGGAGACGTTGTCGATATGCTCATTTCGCAATCGACACCACTCGGGCCGCTCTTCTGGAAGGGTTTCCGGCTCAAACACAGGCAACGCAAGAAGCGATGATGTCACCCCCATCAGCCGGTAAGCTCCCACAGTTTCCTGCCAGAACGGTTTGAGGTTCAATTCGTGTGTGGCACGGTGCCAACTGGCGAGACGAAGCCCTCCTTTGCCCCCAAACAAACTCATCTTGCCCAACTCGTGATCCCCAAAATTGGCCATGAAACGACTTCCAAACCGGGCGTTTAGTTTCGACAAACATTCCCGCACGCTGATGCAGGCCGCGTCATCGCTCACTCCGACGAAGGCTGAATCGCAGGAGTAATCTCCGTTCGCCACCACCCAATCCGGCTCGCCGCTGCACTCGAGAAACCGATCCAGCATGTGATTGTGGGCATGCGGATCGCGCAGCCAGAAAAAATGCCGGAAACCATGGACCAGCAGGCGCAATAGGGGTTGATCGATGGCCGCTCGCTCGTGTCCACCCCGCGCTTTCTCGGCAGAACTCGCGTAGTGGATGTCGCTCAGAATCAAGAGCACTCGTTTTTCGGCCATGTTTTTCAATCGCTGGAACGGCTAGACCGGTTGCCATATTAAATTTCCGAATGGCAGGAGGAATTTTGGCCTGGGCCAAGGCGCCGAGGCCGGCGCATCCCCTTCGTGGGGCTGTAACCGACGCGTAACGAAGTCAGCGGGCCATTTTCGGCGCAACCCTCTGGGCGGCCGTTCTTTTGGCCAGGCACTTCGTTGCGTCTCCCTTACAGATCCACTGGGGGATATGCGCGGTCGGCGCGCCTCGTTTCTGGCCAAAACTCCTGGCCGCAGAATGCATCGTATTTCGCAAACACCACATTAGATTGAGCCGGGCTGAAACTCGCCCTGTTAGCGGTAGATCATGTCCTGGACGGTTCCTCCGGCCTTGATGAACGGCAGCACGTGCTCCGTGTAAGGAGTGATCACATCCAGCAGATAGGGCTGGTCGGAGTTCAGCATGCGCTCCATGGCGGGCCGAAGGTCTTTCTTCAGCGCCACCCGTTCGCAGGGCACATCGAACGCCTTCGCAATAGTCACAAAATCCGGGTAGATCTGGTTTTTCTTGCGCGGATCACCCAAGTAAGTGTGTCCGCGGTTTCCCGAATAAAACCGGTCTTCCCACTGAACCACCATCCCCAGGTGTTGGTTGTTGAGAATGATAGCTTTGGCGGCGATATTTTCGATGTGCGCCGTGGCGAGTTCTTGAACGTTCATCAGGAACGAGCCATCCCCATCGATATCGACCACTTGTTTGTCGGGGCAGGCCACTTTCGCGCCCAAGGCCGCCGGATAACCGAAGCCCATGGAGCCCAAGCCGGCGCTGGTGATCAGTTGCCGCGGATTTGTATATTGATAAAACTGCCCCGCCCACATCTGGTGCTGTCCCACCCCGGTGGTGATCAGGGCTTGGCCCTGGGTGATTTCATAAAGCAACTCGATGACCGCCTGAGGCATGATGACTTGCGAGCTGTCCTTTCCAATGAGGTCCCGGATATGTTGGGCAGCCGTGGCCTCCGAGGTGACGGCATAGCTTAGGGGCGCCTGGGATTTCCAGTCGGCAATTTTCTTGTGCCAGGCCGGGAATCGTTTCTGAAGTGGGCGTTCTTTCAAAAGCTGGTTCAGCCGTTCCAGGGCGTATTTCACATCGCTGACAATCGCATGGTGCACCCGGCGATTCTTATTGATTTCCGAGTTGTCCAGATCGATGTGCACGATGGTGCCGTGCTCGCAGAACTTATCGACCTTGCCTGTCACCCGGTCATCAAACCGCACACCCAGTGCCAGCAACAGATCGGCTTCGGCGACGGCCCAATTGGCATAGGCCGATCCATGCATTCCCAGCCACTTCAGGGAGAGAGGATCCGTTTCCGGAAAGCCACCGCACCCCATCAGGGTGGTGGCCACGGGGACAAGGGTTGTCTGGACAAATTTGCGAAGGGCTCCAGCGGCTCCGCTGGTGATGATTCCTCCCCCGGTATACAGCATGGGACGCTCGGATTTTTCCAGCAGATCCAGGATGCGGAGCAATTCCTGGTCGTCGGCCTTTTTGTCGGGATTATAGCCGCGTAACGTGACACGATCGGGAAAGACCGGGACGGTCCGTTGTTGCTGGATGTTTTTGGGAATATCGATGACCACCGGGCCGGGGCGCCCGCTTTGCGCCAGATAAAAGGCCTCCTGAACGATGCGAGGGATATCGTCCACGCTGGTAACCAGATAGCTGTGCTTCACCACCGGCAGGGTGAGACCGAAAATATCGGTCTCCTGGAAGGCGTTCTTGCCGATCATGGCCTGGGAAACCTGGCCTGTGATGGCCACCAAAGGCACGGAATCCATCATCGCATCGGCGATACCCGTGACCAGGTTGGTGGCTCCGGGCCCGCTGGTGGCCATGCAAACACCGGCCTTGCCCAGCGCCCGGGCATAGCCCTCGGCCGCAAAAACCCCGCCTTGCTCGTGCCGGGGCAACACGGTCCGGATTTTCGGACATTTGGTCAAAGCTTGGTGAATCTCCATGCTCGCTCCTCCCGGATAGGCGAAAATGGTGTCCACTCCCTCCCGCTCCAGGCTGGCCACCAGGATCTCGCTCCCCAACATGGGTTGTTTGGACGGAGTGGCCTGGCTGGCGGCAGCAGCCGCGCTTTTCTTCAATTTGGCTTTTTGTGTCATAGCTCGCTTTGGTTTCCGGCTGGCGGCGGGGATAAAAAAACCCACGACCGTTTCCAGCCGTGGGTTATTGTCAAAGTCACTTTTCAGTCGCGACAAATACCCGCGGCCTCGTTTCCTACAACGACGACCAGCAGATTAATCTGTCGCAGCATTCGTTTCACTTCACGCAACCTAGTTTAAACGCAGAACCGGGTCAAGACCCAAGTTTTCGCCAAACAATAAAAAAGGTGGCAGCTGTCCCCTTGCCGCTGCCACCCAATTTCCCCCCATCCCTCCGGGCGCCTTTCTGAAAACAGCTTCTGCCGCAGCCCTCCTTCAGGGCCTTCCGGTCTGACCGGGCCGACCCAGCTCAGCTTTGTCACGCGCACGGCAACTCAGATCAATTCAGGCTCCGCGAGTCGTTCATTTATAATATGGACCCGAGCCGGTTAGAATCAGGAGAAACCCGTTTTTGAACTAGGGGAAAACCCTATAGCGATCTTAGGGGGGGATTCAACGGTTCTTCCATGGACACGGGTCCGCGATCCGGGCTCACATCATGGCGGCAGCCCCTGTTTTTGCCTTGAAGAATTTCGCGATGCTGTCGTCAATAAGGTGTCTGTCGACTCAGCCCATAACGTTGTTATGAAATCGAGAAAATCTGGATGCCACAACCGCAAATTCCGGCCTGTCTATCTGAATATCCTCGGGATTTTGGCCATTTGTGTTTTAGGGGGTTGCATGTCCGCGAGTCAGAACCCGGACCCAGCCGCGATCGGGGCGCGTGTATATCATCTTTCACCGGGGGGCAGCGATGCGTGGTCGGGAAAGCGGGCGCTTCCGGACCGGCAGCGGACGGACGGGCCCTTTGCCACCTGGGAGCGGGCCAGGGACGCCATCCGCGAGCTGAAGCAGAAGCAGGGCGGCCAGCTGCCCCAGCCCGTTCGGGTGGTGGTGCATGGGGGGACTTATTATTTGAAGCAACCGATCGTGTTTACACCGGAGGACTCGGGATCGATCGGGGCGCCGGTCGAGTTTGTGGCCGCACCGGGAGAATCACCGGTCTTGAGTGGCGGACGGCGCATCACCGGGTGGCAGAAGACCACCCTCAATGGACATGCGGTCTGGGTTGCCCGAATTCCGGAGCAACCTCAGGGAGGCTCGGTTATTCGCGAACTGTGGGTGAATGGGGAACGGCGGACCCGGGCGCGGCATCCGAACCGGGGTTACCTGGCAGTCGCGGAGGTTCCCGACGCGAAGGCTGATGTGCCCTGGAGCCAGGGGCAGGCTCGATTTGCCTACAAGGCGGGTGAATGGCCGTCGGCAGCGACCATCGACCAAGCGGAGGTCCGAGTCATGAATCGTTGGGTGGAATCCCATCTCCCTGTGGCGGGGGTTGATGAAACCGCGAGGCGGGTGACTTTTCGCAAGAACAGCGTGTTCAAACTGGACCCAGGAGACCTGTATTACATTGAAAACGCGGCGGAATTCCTCGATCTGCCCGGGGAATGGTGGTGCGACAGCCGGGATTCGAAGATTTACTACTTTCCTTTACCGGGGGAAGATCCGCGACAAACCGTAATTGTGGCCCCAGTCCAGAGTCAGCTGATTCGCTTTGCCGGCCGGCCCGAAGCCCATCAGTTTATCGATCATCTCTGTTTTCGCGGTCTGACCTTTGCCCATACCGAATGGCATTTTCCCTCGGGATTTGACACGGGCAAAGACAAGGTCGAGATCTGGCCGCCGCCCAAGGCTGAAGTGGGTGGGTTTGCGCAAGCGGCGATTGGCGTGCCCGGCGCCGTGCGAGCCGAAGGAATGCGCAATGCCGTTTTCGAGAATTGCTCTTTCCTTCACCTAGGCAGTTATGGCCTCGAACTGGGGCGGGGTTGCCAGCAGAATCGCGTCCAAGCCTGTGAATTCGCCGACCTGGGCGCCGGCGGGATCAAAATCGGAGAAACCGCAATCCGCCAAACTCCGGCGGAAATCGCCTGGGGCAACGAAATCAGCGATTGTCATATCCACGATGGCGGACGCCTTTACCACAGCGCGATTGGCATCTGGATCGGCCAATCGCCATCCAATAAACTCAGGCACAATCATATCCATGATTTCTACTACACCGGCATCTCGATCGGATGGACCTGGGGTTATGACCGGGCATTGGCGACGAATAACCTGGTCGAGTTCAACCATGTGCATCACATCGGCGTCCTCTCCAATGGCGACGGCCCCATCCTCAGCGACATGGCCGGCATTTATACGCTTGGACTTCACTCCGGCACTGTCATTCGCAATAATCTGTGGCACGACACCGCCGGGTTGCGATACGGGGGCTGGGGCATTTACTTCGACGAAGGCACCACGGGTATTCTTGCCGAAAACAACCTCGTTTACCGAACGACTCACGGCGGTTTTCACCAGCACTACGGCAAAAATAATACCGTCCGAAACAACATTTTTGTCGATGCCGAAAAACACCAAATCCAACGCTCGCGGGCCGAATCCCACCTCAGTTTTACCTTTGAACAGAACATTGTCTTCTGGAATCGCGGCAAGCTCCTGGATGGACAGTTCCAGGACAAACAGTTCCTCATGAGACGCAATCTTTATTGGCACTCCGAGGGACAGGACATTCGATTTGGACAGGATTCCCTCGCGGATTGGCAGAAGAAGGGCCACGAGGAAGGTTCCCTGGTTGCCGATCCGTTGTTTGCGAACCCGGCCGCCGGTGATTTCCGTTTGAAGCCGGGATCCCCGGCCGCCCAAATCGGTTTCCAGCCTTTCGATTTGGGCAACGTTGGTCCCCGGGTGAAAACGATCGGCGCATTCCGATAGGCTTTCCAGAACCGCCACATTTCGCTTGATTTCAACTGGCGAAATTGTGGGAGGCCAGGTCTATTGGAATTCCGGGGGCAGCACGACTGCGGCCGAACAACCGGCCGGCATGAGCGATATGGAATGGCAATGCCGCAGGTGGTATCCCTACTGCTGGCTCTCGGGAGACCACATCGTGGAACAGCACGTGCATAACATCGACGTCATGAACTGGGCGTTGGGGAGCCATCCGATTTCGGCTATGGGCATGGGAGGACGCGAGGTGCGCCGCAGCGGAAATATCTGGGATAATTTCGCCGTGGATTACGAGTATCCCGGTGGGGTTCGTTTCTTGAGCATGTGCCGTCAGATTCCCGGTTGCACGGACCGCGTTGCCGAACGCATCGTGGGCGCCAAAGGGGTGGCTCACATCAATGGCAACACCGGACACATCGAAGGCGCTCAGACCTATCAGGCCGGGCGGTCGCCCAATCCGTATCTTCAGGAACACGCCGATTTGTTGCGCAGCATCCGCGCGGGGACGGCGCTCAACGAGGGACTGACCGTGGCCGAAAGCACCTTGACCGCCATCATGGGGCGGATGAGCGCTTATTCCGGCAAACTCGTCACATGGGACTGGGCCTTGAACGAGTCAAAGCTCGACTTGCGGCCCGCCAAGCTGGAGTTTGGCCCCTTGCCGGTTGGTCCCGTTCCGGTGCAAGGCCAGACCCCGCTGATTTAACGCAGTCACGTCTCGCTACGGTTGATCGGGCTGAATTGGGCTGGCTGACGGATTTTGAGATCGATCCTTCAGGGCCTCTTGCACCGCGTTCAAGAGGATCCGCTTATCAAAAGGCTTCAAGAGGAGGCCATACACGCCGGGGAGATGGGCGTGTTCCCGCGTGTGTGGCGTCTCGTAGGCCGTCACGAAAACAATGGGCAGGCGGCAGCCCTGAGCCCTGAGCCTGTCATGGAGCTCAAGGCCAGTCATGCCGGGCATGTGCACGTCCAAGACAAGGCATTGGGGCGCGGACGATTGTTGGGCTGCCAGAAAATCGTGCGCGGAGCCGAACGTTTCAACCGCATAATTTGCCGAGTGCAGCAAACGTCCCACCGACCGAAGAAACGACGGGTCATCGTCCACAACGGCGATCAGGGGTTGAACCCTGGTTGTGGCGGCTTCGGATCTGGGGAGTGATTTGCCTGTTGTCATTTGCGTGTTGGACCATGTTCCCAGGCAGGGGATGAAGCCTGTCGGAGCCACGGCTTCTGAGGACAACATACCGGTCTTGTCCGAAACGTCCATGCTACTTTGGTTCAATTTGGGTTTCAGGGATGCCTTGGAGGGCGGGACGATCCCGAGCTCAAGGCAACAACACGCCGGTCTTGACGGCAAGCTGGACCAGTTCGGCCACTGACGCCACCCTCATTTTGTCCATGACTCGTCCTCGGTGGACCTTGATTGTCTGTTCGCAGGCGCCGAGCTCAGCGGCAATTTGCTTGTTCAGCATGCCCTTAACCACCCTATCAAAGACCTGACGTTCCCGCGGCGTCAGGCTGTTGAGATGCTGTTGGATCGCATCCTGTTCGCCTTGGAGCGATTTCTGATGGATATCCTTGCGAAGGGCTTCCTGGATGATGGCAATCAAGCTTTTGTGAGTGAACGGCTTGGTCAGGAAATCCACGGCGCCGGCTTTCATGGCCTTGACACTGGACGGAATGTCACCATGGCCCGTAATAAACACAATGGGGATTCGGATGTTCCGCGCGGTGAGTTCAGCCTGGAGATCCAGTCCGCTCAGCCCGGGCATCCGCACATCCAGGATCATGCAAGCAGGGCTTTCAGGCGTCGCGTGATCCAGATACTCGCGGGCGGAGGCGAAGGTCTTGACGTTCAAGTTGTGCGATTGGCAGAGCCGTCCAATCGCCTTGCGCATGCCGGGATCGTCATCGACGACATAAACCGTGCCTTGAGAACTGTTCATATGGAGTGGTTTGATAATATCGGAAGAGAAAGGTAGAACGTGGCGCCTTGGTCCGCGTTATTCTCCGCCCATAGCCGGCCCCCATGGGACTCGGCAATCGAGAGGCTGATGGCCAATCCCATCCCCATGCCCGTTGCTTTGGTGGTAAAGAAGGGTTCACCGAGGCGATTGAGGATTTCGGCACTGAGGCCAGTCCCGGCGTCCCGAAAGGCGATCTCAACGTTTTTCGCATCCCGACATTGGGTGCTGATCTGCAAGAAGCGATGATTGGATTCCTTGGTGGCCATGGCATCCAGAGCGTTGACGACCAGATTGATGATGACCTGCTGCAACTCGATGGCGTCTCCTGAGATGGTGGGTAACTGCGGATCGAGATTGAGTTCAGCCGAGGCGCATCGAAGCAGGAACTCGCTGTTCAAGAGACGGACCGTCTCCTGAATGATCTGGTTGAGTCGCAGATCCGCCCGTTTTTCGCCAGTCTGCTGGTATAGGGCGCGGAGGCCGTGGATGACTTCTCCGGCGCGTTTTCCGTCGGCTTGGATATCGAGCAGGATTTCCTGGACCTCAGCGAGGTTGGGCGGATTTTGGCGGAGGAGTTGTTCGGCGGCCTGCGTGTTGCACACAATGGCGCCAAGCGGTTGATTCAATTCGTGGGCCAAAGCCGCCGCCATCTGGCCCGCGGTGGTCAAGCGCGAGATCCGGGCGAGTTCTGTGCGCAGACGTTGCGTTTCCAGTTCGGCTTGTTTGCGCTGGGTGATGTCACAGTTGCCGGCGCGGACGCCCAGGAATGCTCCGCCACTGTCAATGACCGGCTGGCAGGCATGCTCGATCCATCGAAGCTCCCCATCTTTGCGGAGGATGCGAAATTGAATGCTGCGCTGCCCCGGGCACGCCAGGGCATCGCGCTCGTGTTGTTGCCACAGGTCCCGATCGTCCGGATGAATCAAACGGCCTAAGCAGATTGGATCCGCAACAAATTCCGCCGCAGTGTGGCCGGTGATTCGCTCGCACGAGGGCGAACAATAGCGCAGGGAACCTTCCGGGGTCAGCCAATATTCCCAGTCGTAGGTGAAGTCGGCGACCGTGCGGTACTGGAGTTCGGCTTCCTTGATTTTTTTCTCGGCCTCACGGCGGACTTTGACGGTCGCCCGCAACTTGTCCACAGTTCGGCGCAGTCGGGCGGTTCGTTCTTCGACGGTCCGTTCCAGGTTGGCACGGGCCTGGGCCAGCGCCGATTCCACTCCTTTGAGGCGGCTGATATCCAGATTAATGCCGGCCCAACAGATCACTTCACCCCGCTCGTCTTTGACCGGCACTCCGCGCGCCAGTATGGAATGATATTCTCCATCCACACCGCGAAAACGATGTTCGACATCCCAGATCCCTCCGGTGCGGACACATTCCTTCCATGAGGCGATCGTTTTTTCGGCGTCGTCCGGATGCAGCACGTCGCCCCAGCCGAAGTTGGAGCATTGTTCCTGGGTTATTCCCACCAAGCTAAGAAAACTCTCGCTCGCGTAGATATTGCGGCCATCGGGCTCGCAGATCCAGATGCCGTAATCGATGCTTTCGCCGATGGCGCGGTAAATGCGTTCGCTGTGGCGCAAGGCCGTCTGCGCCTTGACCAGATCATGAACATTCAAGGCCGTGCCAAACCATCGGATGATTTGTCCCTCCGTATTCCGGATTGGCCTGCCGAGGACTTTAAACCACTCATAGCTGCCGTCCCGCCGCCGCACACGATACTCGACGTCGTAAGGCGTTCCGCCCTTGACAGCTTCGCGCCAGGTGGCAAGGGCCCGAGGCGAGTCCTCGGGATGTAGAAGCGAGTTCCATCCGTCGCCGAGATTTTCACTCATGGGGACGCCGGTGAAATCGAACCATTGTTGACTCAGGAAATCACAATAACCATCCGGACGCGTCGTGAAGACCATGCCGGGAATCAACTCCAGCGTCTGGCGGTAAAACGACTCGCTTTCGCGCAAGACCAGCCCTTTTTCGCTGGAGGCCGACTTTTCCCGTGCGTAGCGGTAGAAGTCGGTCAGCAAGCTGATGAACACGCCCATTACAGTGAACAGCAAGGCGCCGACGGCCTCCCCGGGACTTGTATGGATCCACAGATCCCTTGGGGAGGAAATCCAATAGTCGACCACGATGACCGACAAGACAGTGGACGCGATCCCTGGCCCCAGGCCCGCCAGCAAGGCGGCCACCATGACGGCCGGATAGAAAGTGATGTAGGTGGGGAGGTCTTCCCCAAAGCAAAGGGTCAATGTTTTACGAAGCCCGAAGCCTGCAGCGACAGCGACGAGCGCCGTGCCGTAGCGAATCCACAAGCGGTTTGGCAGACTCTACTGGAGGTCGGGCATTTTAGTGCTTGACGCGTTGCTTAATTCGAATTTTCGAGCCTTTGGAAGCTCCGTCCGATTCAATTCAACATGCCCGATCGTGCCGAAAAGGCAAGCGATCCATCAGTTTTCCGCTTTTTTGTTGCCCGGTTTAGCGGAACACTTTGAAGGCTGGGTCATGAATCCGAAAATGGCAAGACAGGAGGGCACGTCAAAACGACTGCATCACCGCAATCAACGGAACAACCGCGACAAAGGCAGTCAGGGCTTAGATTGACCGAGGTTGAGCAGTTGAGTTTTCCTTTTGTCTGGAAGCTCGGATTGGGTAATCCAGGCCGAGGCGGCTGGCGGATCGATGCGCATCCAGTTTCGGGCCACATTTTCCAACCGGTTGTTGCGCAGTTTGGGGTCCTGGATAGTCTCCGCCCACTGGATCGCCAACTCGGGATACGTGGAAGCAATAGCGCCGGCATAGGTCCCGACCGCTTCCTCGCGTGACGGTCCCGCCGGCAATCCATTGATCCACGAGGCGGTCTGGGATGGATCATTGACCGCCCATCGCTGGACCACATTTTGGATGGAGACGGTTCTCAGGTCGCCTTCCGGGAATTGTGCCACCCAGCGGGCCGCGGTTTCCGGATCAGAATAAGCCCATTGCGACACGACCGATCGCACCGTGTCGCGCTGGGTTTCACCCGGAGGGAGGCTGGCCGCGAAATCCGCCGCTTCCATCGGCGAATGCCCGGCCCAGCTGGAGGCGACTGTTGCCAAAACGCGATCTCGGGATTCGCCCGCCGGCAGGTTCTGTGCCCATGCGGCCGCTGCCCGCGGCTCCTGAGATCCCCACTGGTTCGCCACCCGGTTCAAGACTTCCTGACGAAATCCTGCCGAATACTGGTCCAAATATCGAAGGGCCGCATTGGGATCCGATTTCATCCAGCGATAGCTCACATTGCTGAGCGCGGCCTGTTTTTCCCGTCCCTCGGACAGCTGCTGGGTCCAACGCACGGCGGCATCGAGGTCGTCCTGAGCCCAACGGGCGGCCACCAGGCCAATGACTTCACCTCGTGCCTGACCTGAAGGCATCGACATCGCCAAATCCACCGCCGCCTGTGGATTCGATTCCGCCATTTGAAGACTGATTTGGCGCACGGCCTCTCGCTGGCCAGCCCCAGAAGGCAGGTTTTTTGCCCAATGAGCCGCGCTGGCCGTATCCGTCAGCGCCCATTGCCGGGCCACAGTGCCCAACGCGTCGTTCTTAATTCGGCCCGAGGGCATGGCCTCGGTGAAGGCCGCCGCGGACTTGGGATCCGATCGGCTCCAGTTCGCCACCATCGATTGGATCAAGGACCGCTGTTGGGCGCCCTCCGGCAGTGTGGATACCCAGGCAAAGGCCGCCTGCGGATCCTGTTGCAGCCATTGGAGCGCCACCGCCTGCATTGATTGTTCCCGCAATGGATTGTCCGCCATTTTCATCGCCCTTGCGGCAGCCGAGGCCGGATCCAAACTTGCCCACTTCTGAAATAAGGACTGATACAGGTCCCCCCGACGAGCGCCCATCGGCAGGTTTTCCAGCAGGTCGATCGCCTGCGCGGCGTCCGATGGTTTGATCGAATGCGCCGAACGGGCGAGGATCTGAGCCGCCCTCGGATTCTGCGGATCCGCCAGGACGCGAATAATGTTCGTCGAAAACTCATCGAGCCCTAAAACTGATGGACGAACCCTGCCCGCGTTTCGCATTGGACGAAGGTTCGGTTCGCTTGCCGGTGCCGGATCCGCTGTGACGTGGGTCGAAGACATCGGCATATCCGGTTCCGCCCCCGCTTCCTGGAGAACAGCACGACGGGCCATGGATCGCTCCAGCCACATGCCGCACGCCATTCCCACGAGCAGGAGAGCCAACGATATCAAAATCCGATTTTTCATCCGATGACCTCTATGATCCACCAGGCCAGAGGTGTTGCCGCGAAAAAGGGCGGCGCGGTTAACGATCTGCTGTGGCCGGATCTCGAGTGTCTTCAGGCGTTGGATGAGATGACTCGGCCCGAAGAGTGGTGCCCGCGACAGGATTTGAACCTGTACGATGTTACTCACTAGAACCTGAATCTAGCGCGTCTGCCAATTCCGCCACGCGGGCAATCTTAATTACCAATGATTTACACCAACGCCTTCCAAGTCAAATCCGATGATTCACCGCTTTGCGCCTGGATAGCCCGTGCACATCACGCCTAAACCCTATCAGCCCACCAAACCCTCCGTCAAGCCCCTAGCAACCCTGCCGTAACTGCTCAGGTGCTTTTCACTGGCTGAGGCAGGAATGGGCGGCCATCGAGG
>ERZ795054.823-NODE-823-length-33684-cov-4.878974_pt1 | contig 33684 bp, 27 predicted proteins | sample MGYA00375138_ERZ795054 | MGnify/ENA primary metagenome ERZ795054 (study PRJEB30183, sample SAMN05720215) | anaerobic digester metagenome | isolation source: active sludge of municipal wastewater-treating anaerobic digesters | place: USA | collected 2014-12-23 ... | reverse complement strand
CTCGTCGACGAGCGCAGTCATCCCAGCGAACACATCGTGCACGGCGAAGGTCACCCGCACATCCTGGCCAAGCCACGCGGTGAGGTCCGCACTGCGCCGGGTCCAATCGCTCCGCGGTCGACTGCCGGGGCCGGTGGAAAAGAGCAACTCGCGCCAGGCGCCGGAGGAGGACCGGACCTCGACCCGGAATTCGGTGGTCTCATCGTCAAACCAAGGAGCCTGATTCCGCCAGAGGTCGCCCCAACTGAGGACGGCGCCAGTCGCTCCAGAGGGCAGCCCGACCTCCTGCCACAGATGGCAGACATAGGGCATCCCCGCCGCCCCTCGAGTCGTGGCCGCCATGTTCGTGCCGCCCAGCGGCGGCGGACGGTCGCCGGTGACGGTCTTGAACCCGTCGGTTGCACGAATCCACCGTCCCGATTGACCACCCTGAGTCCTCCAGCCGTCGAGTAGTCCCGTTTCGAATCCGCCGTTCTCGATGTGACTTGGCGAACCGGACGCCCAGGTCAAGACGGGCGCGGCGGTGACATTCGTGGATTGGTCCGGCGGGTTCGGCGCCCAGTCCGACCCCGACGCCATCCGCCAGACACCGAGTAGCGCGAACAGACAGAGACTTAGGCGGCAGGATCGAACCCCTCCTCGCGCCTCGACGTGCAAGGAAACGCCGGGTCGCGCACAAACCCGGCAGAAAGTCTTCTTGGTCATCGAATGGGCAGGGTAGTTCTCGGGATTCGGGGCGTCAATACGGCGAAGATCCCCCGAACCGCAGCTTGGATTCCACTCTTCCCTCCGTGCTCGGCGGGAGTGACCCCGGCTCAGACTTCTCGGGCTCAGATTTCGCTTGCCAACCCGCAAGGGGCTAGGCCGTAATCCCATGCATGAAACAACTCGTTGCTTTGACGGTGGTCATGGGTCTGATGTTGGTGCCTGAGATTCTCGCGGCGGATGGCAAACCCGCGGGCAAACCCGCCTGCTGCGTGGTCAGCAAGGCCGAGTGCGCAAAAGCCCCTGGCCAGGCAGCTTGCTGCGCGAAGACCTGCAAGGGAACAAAGGAATCTGCCAAGGCCGCCAAGGAAGCGGCCAAAGCGGCCAAGAAGAGCGCCAAAGCCGAAAAAAAGACGGCCAAGAAGACCTCCCCATAAGCCTGCCAGTTGAACGTTGAACGTTGAGCGTTGAACGTTGAACGTTCTCGGGTTCATGGTCCCCGCGCGCGCATTCAACTGTCGGATGTCATCGCCTCTCATGAACCGTGGAGGTGGTCCTGCCCATGAACCAAAGCGCAAGTTGTTGGCAATCAATGCGGGCAGGATTTGTTATTCGTCCCTGATCTTGGACATCCTCCTCTCGTGACGCTGGTGGTGTCTGCCGATTACGAGGCGATGAGCCGGTCGGGCGCCGAGTTCATCATGGGCGCGATTCGGCGTGTCCCGGACGCACTGGTCTGTCTGCCCACGGGCTCGTCACCGGCACGGGCATACGAACTGCTGGCCGCCCACGGACGCCTGGAGCCGGAGCTGTTTGGCCGCGTGAGGTGGCTCAAGTTGGATGAGTGGGGCGGTCTGCCGATCGACCACCCGGCAACCTGCGAACGCTATCTGCTCGACAGGCTCATGATTCCCCTCGAAGTCCCTGCCGCCCGCTTTTTCGGCTGGCAGAGTCAGCCGGAGGACGCGGACGCCGAATGCCAACGCATGGCCGACTGGCTTGCGGCACATGGGCCCATCGACCTCTGTGTGCTCGGCCTCGGACTCAATGGGCATCTCGGATTCAACGAACCGGCCCCGGCATTGCAGCCGGGCCCGCATGTGGCGGCGCTCTCGTCCGCCTCGCTGACGCACTCGATGCTGGGCGGAGAACGCGCCGGCATCCGGTATGGCCTCACCCTGGGCATGGCCGATATTCTTCACTCGCGCCGGCTTCTGCTGCTCGTCAACGGGGCGCACAAGGCGGAGGCGATGCGCCGGCTCGCCGAGCGGCAAATCACGCCCGAGTTCCCGGCGTCGTTTCTCTGGCTGCACCCGGCGCTGACGATCATCGCCGACCGGGCAGCCCTGGCCGAGACCGATGCGCGCAGGTTTCGGTAAGGCACGCAGCGCGGCAAAGCCGCAACCGAGGTGATTGTACCCTCGTACGCGCCCAGCTCCGACGATCACGCTGGTCGCCGCGCTGCGATGGCGCTGATGCGCAGAGAATGGTGTCAAACGAACAGAAAGCCCATCGCGGAATTCGCTCGCAGCCTGCGAGCAACTTGAACAATTGCAGTGCAGGGTTCTGAAAATGGCAGGAATGCCGCGCCAATCATCGTGTCAAACGTCCACCCCATGAAGGATCAAGTCCGTGTCGGCATCATCGGTTCGCGGTTCATCTCGACCATACACGCCGAATCGCTGCGTCGCTGCGCGTCCGCCGAGATTGTGGCCGTGGCATCGCCCACCGCGGCGCATGTCGAAGCGTTCGCCCGCAGATGGGGCATTCCGCGCCACTACACGGACTATCGCGCGCTGCTCGACCTCGGCGATCTCGACCTCGTGGTTGTCGGCGTGCCAAACGATCTCCATTGTCAGATCGCTGTCGAGGCCGCCGGCGCGGGAAAACACGTGGTCATCGAGAAACCGCTCTGCTTGAATCTGGCCGAGGCCGACCGCATGATCGCGGCCTGCCGCCAAGCCCGCGTGAAGCTGATGTACGCCGAGGAACTCTGTTTTGCCCCGAAATACGTGCGCCTCAAGCAGCTCCTCGACAGCGGCGCCCTGGGGTCTCCGACGCTGGTCAAGCAGTCCGAGAAACACGACGGTCCGCACGCCCCGCATTTCTGGGACGTCGACCGCGCGGGCGGCGGCGTGACGATGGACATGGGGTGCCACGCCATCGCGTTCTTCCGCTGGATGCTCGGGCGGCCCGAAATCAAGTCCGTCTACGCCCAAATGACCACGCTGGTTCACGGCGCCAGGACCAGGGGCGACGACAACGCCATCCTGATCGTCGAGTTCGAAAACGGTGTGATTGGCGTCGCCGAGGAGAGCTGGACGAAGCCGGGCGGAATGGACGATCGCGCCGAAGTGCACGGCTCCGACGGTGTTGCCTACGCCGATCTCCTCCATGGAAACGCCATCGAGACCTACAGCCGCCGCGGCTACGACTACGCGGTCGAGAAAGGCGGTTCCACCCAGGGCTGGAGCTTCACGATGTACGAAGAGGCCTGGAACTACGGATTCCACCAGGAGATGGAACACTTCGTCGACTGCGTCCGCTCTGACCGGCAACCGCTGGTGACCGGCGAAGACGGGCGCGCCGTGCTCGAAGCCCTGTTCGCCGCCTATGAATCGGCGGGGACCGGACGCAAGGTTGCGCTGCCTTTCCCGTCCCAGGCGGCCAGGCCTTTCGATCTGTGGCGGCGCTGATTGCGCCGCGATCCGACGGCGCCCGAACGGGGTTCATCGCCGCGAAGAACGGCGGCCCGCGCCCGCCACGTCAATCCGCGGCGCCCCCCCACAGGCCCCGAACACGACACCGCGAGAATCCATTTGTCAACTATTTAGATGCGACCCCATTGCACCGGGGACCACAGTGCGTCACCAAAGCCGGGAATCTCGTGTCCATGCGCCAGCCGAAGCCTTCCAGATCCAGAAGGCCTCGCCCACTTCCGTCGAAGGCTCGGCCGGTACATAGCCGAAACCTTCGGTGTAATTCACCGGGCGGTCGTAGGGGCCGCCCCGAATATGTCGGAAGAACAAGTCGCCGTCCGAGGGCACGTACCCAAGATCGCTTTGCAGCCTGCCAGCCTGCGGGACCTTCGATGACACCATGTTGTAGCCAGCACACAACTCAATGACCAACGACCCCTCCTCGACTTCGCCGACGAACAGAATGGCGATGTCCGGGCCTGGCGGAAGGTAAAGGAACATGCCTTCACCGGGCTCCAACGTCATCGTTGGCCAATCCCAGCCGAACAGCGTGGTATAGCCATTGGCCGCTTCGTAGTGTCCGCCGGACTGACAGAGACCGTCGTGGACGAACTTGTAGACGCATGTGCCGTCGGGCAACGCCGTGCCAAAGAGCGCGCCGATGGCGTTGCCGCCCACCCCGGTGTTGTTGAGCGGGTTGCCAATCAGGTTGAAGCCTGGCTTCACGGTGGATTGGCAATAGCCCACGACATTCACTGAGCGCTGCCCCGCGTCATCGATGACGCGAAAGAACTTGCTCACGGATGCGACAGGAAACTCCTGGGGGTTCGCTTGCGACCCGGACACCGTCCAAGGCCCGGTCACCTGGTTCGCCTCCTGGATCGTCCCTCGTCCTGTCCAGGACACCTCAACTCTGCCCGAAGCCATGGATCGTATCGAGAGGGTCGGGCCGGGCGTGATCGGCTCAAAGCAGAAAGTCCCCGCCGCATACCGGTTGGCGGGGCCGCGGTCAGCCCGCTCCGGGAAAAGCTCCGGTTCAGCGGACCATCGGCTCAGGCCGACAAACAACAATGAGCCGCCGTCGAAGGTCCCCAGCTTCGCCACATCGTCGGGCCGATTCTCAGTGTTGAACACCCGCTCATTCGGGCCATAACCGTAGGCGACGATGGTTCCCTGGAATCCAGCAGACAACACCAACGGATGGGGCAACTCCTTGAAGCGGCTGCCGCCGGCCAACTCGCCGGGGTCCTCAGGCGTGAATTCCAGGCTGACCAGTTCATTTGTGGCTTTCCTGTTCCAGATCGCCGCGTGCAGGATGCGAGAAAGCCCGTCGCAGTACTCATCGAACACGCCCAGCTTCGTGATTTGGATCGGACGCACGACGTCAAAGTCCATGCCGAGGGAACCACTGAAGGCCTGGTTACCCTCTTGAAACGGTGGGTTGACGTAGGCCACGCCCGGACGGCGCGGATTCGGTGTCACCGTGACGATGTTCGAGTCCAAACTCGCTTCGCCGCCGCTGCCCACGGCCACCACCTTGTAGAACACCGGCACGTCGTTCGCCAATCCGCTGTCGTAGTAGCTGGTCAGGCCTCCCTCACCGATCGGACTGAATGGGCCGTCGGCCGAACCCGCGCGATACACAACGTACTTGGCCGCGGGCATGGGTTCGGTCACCGGGTCCCAGAGCAGCGTGGCGGCGGCGTCCTCGGCAGGGAGTCGGACGCGGAGAGCCGGCGTGCCTGGTCTGAGCGGCGGCAGGACCTCGAACTCGAACGTGCCGGCGGCATACTCAGCGACCATCGTGTCGGCGTGGACCGGGTACTCCCCAGGCGCCGCACCCCAGCGGCTGGTGCCCACGAATTTGAGCGAGCCATTGCCATCGTTCAAGGTCCACACGGGCCCGATCGGGGCAATCGAGGCGTTTCGGAGACGTTCCGTAGCGCCGTAACCTTCGGCAACGATCGTGCCCTGAAAGCCGATCTCGAGCCGGAGCGGCTCCTGCAGCGCCTTGAATCGGCTGCCGCCGATCAACTCCCCCGAGTCTCCCGGTGTGAAATCGATCCGCGCCAACGGGGCGAGGTCCGAGCGTCTGTAGAGACGAGCGGTGATCGGCAGGTTCAGGCCGTTTCCCAGGTCGTCAAAAACACCCAGGCGAGTGATCACGATTGGATTGTCGACATCGAAATCCATGCCGAGTGCGCCCCCGAACGGCTGGTTGCCGGCCGTGCCGGCGGGCACGGCGTAAGCGATCACTCTGGTTTGTGCCACTGTCAGCGGCATCCACAGGCATAGAAGGGCCGTGGCGGCAAGCAGCCCGATCCCGTACCGGCACGAGCGCGCCGTGGCGCGACTGCCTGATTCGAGTCCCCGGTGTGTTCTCTTCATAGGACTGGGTGGTTGTTCGGCTGGCCTGTGAGCCTCAGCGGAGTCGGATTCACTCCCATCCCCTGCGCCTTGGACGGCCCATCAGCCGCACTCGGCGGGGGCGAACGTGCAGCCGATGTTCATTCCTCGGTCGTTCAGCAGGCATCTGTCTGCCGATAGGCAACTCGAAGCCCCGGCAGATTTCGTCGGGATCGGAGCATCGCTGGCCGAACGCCCGCTGACCGGCTCGCTCTGGCCAGTAGGAGCACAATATACTCAGCCGCGGAGGGAAGGCGAGTTTCAATGTGGGACGAGATTCACTGTCGTCCTCATGGCATTGTCATTAGATGCGACCCCGCTTCAGGTGTCCAGGGCTCGCTCGATCCTGCGCCATAAATCGTCGGGTGCTTCCAGACCGACGGAAAGGCGGATGAGGTAGGGGGAGACGCCACAGGATCTTGCCCACTCGAGTTCGCAGTAGTGGGCCAGGTAGGTAAAGGGGCAGGCCAGCGAGAACACGGTCCCCAGGCTGGGCCCTTTGCAGACCTCGAGGGCGTCGTAGACCCGCGCGGCACGGGACTCAGCCTGACGCGGCAGGAAGGTGATGAGAGCGCCCCAGCCGCCGCCGGGGCGACGCACCGCCTCGTAGGCCTCGGTGTTGACCCACCGCGGATACCAGACGCGCTCGATCGCCGGGTGCCGACGCAGCTTCTCCGCCACGAGGAGACCGTTGGCATTGTGTTGCCGCATCCGGTCGGGAAAACCGCGCACTTGGGCTTCCAGGACTCTCGCCTCCGCCCCCCAGAGCAGTTTTTCGTGGTCGGCCTCGATCATGGCTCTGAGCTGGCCATAGTAGGGCGAGCGTGGATTGCAGATGAGGGCGCCGCCCATCGCGTCGCCGGTGCCCGTGATAAACTTGGTCAGGCTGGTCGCGATCAGGTCGGCATGACCGCTCAGGTCCACGTTGAGAGGCGTGGCGACCGTGTCGTCGGCGACCAGGGGCAGGCCCCATCGCCGCAGGATTGGCGTGATGCGTTTGAGGTCCGCCAAGCCGAGCAGCGGATTCCCCGGGACCTCGCAGAAGCAGGCGGCAAATTTCCGCTCCGGCAGCAGCTCGAGAAGGTCCGGCTCAGCGCGATCGAGGTCGTGAAGCAGATGGCCGCCGTGGCCCACCTTCTGTTGGAGCTTGAGCGTATCGACGTAAGGGAATCCCAGTTGGACCGTCGGGCAACCAGGCGTGCGCCGCTGGACCGCGCGCAAGGCGGCAAAGGCGGACGCCATCCCGCTGGGCGTCAGAAAGACATCCTCGGCAGCACAATCATAGAGAGCCGCCAGTTGCCGCCGCAACGCGCGCCGGATGGCGTCCGCGTCTGCGTCTTCACCTGCGCCCGCCATCCAGACTTCAGCCTGGCGGCTGGAGACCACCAGGCCGGTATGTTGCCAAAAGGCCCGCAGGGACACCAGGCCCTCGCCATCGGTCGCGACTCCGCACATTCCCTTCTGCATCACCAACCGGGCCGGCGCGCCCGAAGCCCTGACGAACTGCGCCGCCAGTTCCGCCGTGGTCGCGGAGGGGAAGGGCAGACAAGGCTGATCTCCGCCGAGCGCGCGGCCCATCTCCTGCACCAAGGGATGGACCACGAAGCGCGGGTAGCCTGTGCGGATGCGGCGCATCGTCTCGGGCGCCTTTTCCTCGTAGGCAACCACGTCCTGCCAGCAGGGCAGGGCAACAGACACCGCATGCTGCGAATCAGGAATGGGACAGCCAAGTTCATGGGGCTGCCAGACAGGGTGTTGGAGGAGATCGCGGTTGATCATGCGGTCATCTGCTCGAGCGCGGCGTCGAGATCCTCGCCGATGTCCTCGCGTCCCTGCTGAACGGCCTTCGCGCAAAAGCAAGAGGTGTCAGAGGCTCTGAGCATGGGCAATGAACTTTCGGTATTCGCCCAAGATGCTGCACAGGGCGACCACCAGGGCGGCTTCCTGCAAATACTGCGGAGCCTGGTTTGGGGTTTCAAGGATTACTTCAAACGGACGCGGCTTGAGTGCCGGCGGCGCGCGCAACACACCCTCGGGGCCGTCGGATACAGAAACAGGCAATAGCCGCGGGCAATCTCGGGGTCTTCCTCGAGCCACCGCACGAAGCGCAGCAACGCGAATGAGGCCGCAGGCTCGTCGCCGTGAATCCCGGCGAACAGGCCAATCCGCATCGGTTCGGCCCCGCCTTGAGGACCGATGAACATGTAGCGCGGCAGTGCGTGCGTCTGCCCCGCCAGATCGAACCGGACGGGCTCGCCGGCAATGAAGCTGGCGGAATCCCGGGCGATTTCGTCCAGAGGCCCCGTGATGAGATCCAGGGAGCGACGCGGGTTGCGCTGGGCGTGGGCCCGCAGCGATGTGGTTGGTGAGGCTGCGATCATGGGGATTGGCGCGGCGCGTCTTCGAGCGGCCGCCGTGGGCCGGATGAAGTTGGCTCAGAGATCGGGAATTCACTCTTGGCAAGGTAGCGGCCACAAGAATAACGACTCATATGATAGCTATTATGAACAAAAAAAGGCGGTCTCCAAACAACGGGAACACGCAAGTTCGAACCCAATACGTCTTGGCTGACTTTGATACACTGGGCGTCATGAATGTCTATTGAACAGGTCGTATTTATCTTGAATTCGAATAGCAGTCAAGGGCGATTTCTGGAACGATTTTCCCATTGCTGTCCGGTCGTTTTCGAGTTCCGATAGGCGGCAGTGCGATCCGTCTCGTCCTGGCGGTCGAAACGCCCTGCGCGTGCGGGGGGCGGAGTCCGATGCTTGGCCCGCATGTTTCGTGGAGTCGTGACCACGGCGCTGCAGCGGACGTACCCGGCCTCATCGAGGGGCCGGGCGTCAACGGCGGATCCGTTGCTCCGCCGAGCGGCTGGCCTGCGGTTGTGACTTGCCCGACTCTGATCCGCTCAACCATTGCCCGAGATCCAACGCGTTCCCAACCTGCCATGCCTTCCTTCAAACAACTTGCTGTCGCCGAAGCTGCTGACCTGCGGTTTGGTGTCTGTCCGCATCCTCTGACCACGCGCCAGGGACTGACGCTTGGGGGCGGCCTGGTCTATCCAGAGCTGAATTTCACTTTGCCGCCCATGCTGGTGAACGAGCAAACCATGCCCGAGGTGCGGGAGCACTATCGCCAAATCATCGCGGGTGCTCTTCGACGCGCGGTCGAACTGGAGGCGCCCGGCCTGGTGGTCGAGTTCGAGACCCTGCCGCCCATGACGGAGAATCCGGACTGGGGCATCGAACTGACCCGCATTCTGCTCGATGCGATGGAGGAGAGCCACACCAGGCAAGGGCTCAAGAGCGTTCTTCGGATCACTCCCAATGACACGCGCGAGATGGTGCGCCCGCCGCGGATGCGCAGCGGTCCGCTCTACGAGGCCATGATCGGGACCTTCGCGGGGTGTGCCGCGGCCGGAGCGGAACTCCTCAGCATCGAGTCGGTGGGCGGCAAGGAGGTCCACGACGAAGCCCTGATGCTGTGCGATCTGCCGGCGGTCATCTTCGCGCTTTGCGTGCTGGGCGTCCGGGACATGCGGTTTCTCTGGACTGATTTGCAGCGCATCGCGGGTCAACAGGGCGCGCGTTGCGCCGGCGACACGGCCTGCGGCTTTGCCAACACCGCCATGGTGCTGGCGGAACAGAGGATGATCCCGCGGGTATTCGCGGCGGTGGTGCGGGCGATCTCCGCGGTGCGGACGCTGGTCTGCTACGAGTGTGGCGCGGCAGGCCCTGGCAAGGACTGCGGCTACGAAAACCCGATCTTGAAAGCGATCACCGGGTTTCCAATGGCCATGGAGGGCAAGACGGCCGCCTGCGCCCACCTCAGCCCGCTTGGCAACATCGCCGCCGCGACGTGCGACACCTGGAGCAACGAGTCCGTGCAGAACATCAAGCTGCTCGGGGGCATGGCCCCGACCTGCTATCTCGAACAACTGATCTACGACTGTCGCTTGATGAACCAGGCCCTGGCCGACGGACCGGACGCCGCGCGGCTCTACCGCAAGTGGATGATCGCCTCCGATGTCGGCCGGGACCCGCAGGCCTACGTGCTTTCGCCCGAGAGCGCCGTGGTGCTCGCTCACGCCATCGTAGAAGCCCCGAATCCCTATGCGGCCGGTCAGGCTGTCGCCCGGGCCGCGCTCCGATTGCTCCGAGAAGGCCATCGGGACAACGCGCTCCACCTCCATCCGCGCGAAGTCCCGTGGCTGGACCGGATGGAGAAGAGCCTCGACGGACTGGCCTCAACCGAAGGCGCGTTCATCAGTCAGATGATGGCGCGCGTGGACACCACCAGGTTCGTCCCCGGAGACTACGAGCTTGGGTGAGAAGAGAGTGGGGTCGTCCTCGTCACATCTGCTCGACGATTTCCAGGGCCTCGTCGACTCCCTCGAAATGCGGCTCGATCTGCTTGACCTGCCTGAGCTGGCGGAGGGCGGGCTCCGTGGCGTCGGCCAAGGCGAACAGGAGCCCGCGCAGGAAGAGCAGGTTGACGACTTCGTCGCGGGCGGGGGCAGTGCCGAGCAGTTTCTCGACTTTGGCGATGGACTGGGCGGCGCGTCGCAGGCCGGCTTCGTCCCGTGTGGTGTGGAGGGCGGCGGCGGCGGCGGCGAGATTGGCGTACACATCCTCGGGGTAACGCCGCACGAGGGTCTCGGTCGTTTCGACAACCCGGTTCCAATCCGACCGCATCTCGTGGCTCTTGGCCAGGAGCAGGCGGGCGCGGGCGGATTCCTCGGCTTTCAACCGGTCCTCGCAGACCGCCTGGAGCGCCTCCGACCGCTTGGACGTGGCGAGGATAAAGATGAGCGTCTCCCAGGCCTGGGTTCGTTTCGAATCCAGCGTTGTGGCGCGGCGCAGGGTCTGCTCGGCGCCCGGCACATCGTTGACGACAAAACACTGCAAGGACCCCAGCAATTCGAGCGCGGCGGCCGCGGTGTGGCTCTCCGCGGCCTGGCTCATCTCTTCGAGCCGGGTGAGCGATTCACGGACCGATTGGCGGGTCCGCTCGGGCAGATTCGCCCAGGACTCGCTTGTGCCGATGGATCCGGACTGCGCCGATCCCTGTTCGAGCGCGCTGCTGAACAACTCGAACAACAGGGCCGTGCCCAGGGCCATCGGATCCTTCGGCGCAAGCCGCATCGCCTGGCGCAGGTCTGGCAGCGCCTCCGGCGGGTACAGCGCCCTGGCAAAACGCACGGGCTGCGGTTCCGACCCGGCATCGGGATCGCGGATCCATTTCAGCAGGTTGCGAAAGACCCGGACCGCGGCGCGTCCGGTGTACGGCTCCGCGACGTCGGGCGCCAATCCGATCGCGCGGTCGTAGCAGAGAACTGACTCTTCGATGCGGCTTTGGGCTTGTTCGAGTTGGGCGGGCTTGAGCTTTGCGGAGGCTGCCTCACCGGACATCAGCGTCTCGAACGGATCACCTCCTCCGCTCCCCGCGGCCGGCGCGAGCGATGCGAGCGCTTGGGCGGACAGCAATCTGCCGAGGGCGGCGTGGGGTGTCCATGCGGCGGGCGCCACCTGGACGCCCCTGCGCAGCACCCGCTCCGCGGCATCCAGTTCTCCCAGACCGTGCAGAGCGGCGCCGTAGTCCGCCAGCATCGCTCCGTCATCGCTTTGCTCGGCGCCCTGACGGCGATGCAGGGAGACGGCATTGGTGTAGGCCTGGCGGGCCTCGTTGTGGCTGCCGATCCCTTCGAGCAGGCGCCCGATCCGCGTGTGTCGCGGAGCGTCGCTGGCGTTGTCCTGCATCCCCTTGCGCAAATCCTCGATCTCGTGCATGGCCAGGACACGGTCCGGCATGAGGGCGATACCGCGCAATGGATCGAAGCTCATCCCGAGGGTCAGACTGAGGCGCGGCAGGCGCACGAGACGCCGCAGGCGTTCTTTGCTGCCCGCAGGCGCGGCGGCCTGTGGCCAGGAACTCACGTAGAGCGTCAGCGCGAGCAGAATAAAGATGGGCGCACGCATTGGGCTGCGCGACAATACACGCTGGCGGCAGAGGTGACAAATCCGGCCGGTTTGCGCCTCGACACACGTCGGAAAACGCGTCTAGTTTACCGGCATGTCGCTGGTCACTCAACCGATGACCCAACCCTTGACGATTGCGGGGCGTTCGTTCCGCTCCCGCCTGCTGGTCGGGACGGGCAAGTTCGCATCGCCCGAGGCGATGCGCGACGCCTTGGCGGCGAGCGAAACCGAGATCGTGACGGTGGCGTTGCGGCGCGCCGATTTGAGCGGGCGGAAAGACCCCTTTGCTAACATCCTCGAGTTCGTGGATCCGGCGCGCTACCTGGTTTTGCCGAACACGAGCGGCGCGATGAACGCGAGCGAGGCGGTTCGGCTGGCACGGCTGGCAGCGGCGGCGGGTTTGCCCAAGTGGGTCAAACTCGAGATCCACCCGGACCCGCGCTATCTGCTGCCCGATCCGGTGGAGACCCTGGCGGCCGCCCAGACGCTTGTGCGCGAGGGCTTCACGGTGCTCCCGTACATCAATGCGGATCCGGTGTTGGCGAAACGGCTCGAAGAGGCCGGCGCGGCCACCGTCATGCCGCTGGGATCGCCCATCGGGTCCAATCGCGGTCTCCAGACGCGGGATCAACTGCGCATCATCATCGAGCAGGCAACGATCCCGGTCGTGGTCGACGCGGGTTTGGGGGCGCCGAGTCACGCCGCGGAGGCGATGGAACTGGGAGCGGACGCCGTGCTGGTGAACACGGCGATCGCGGTGGCGAGCGATCCCAACCGCATGGCCGTTGCGTTCAAGCAGGCGGTTGAAGCGGGACGAGCCGCCTTCGAGATGGGGCTGGCTGGCGAGCGACAGACCGCCAGTCCGACAAGCCCGCTCACCGCCTTCCTCGGAGCGGCATGAACGAGTCCATTCCGACCCTGAGCGTCTCTCGCGTACGCGCCCTGCTGGCGGCCGCGACTTGCCGGCGAATCCTCGTTGTCGGCGACGTGATGCTCGATCAGTTTGTCTGGGGCGAGGTGAGCCGAATCTCGCCCGAGGCCCCCGTCCCTGTGATTGATTTCGAACGGGAGAGCTTCATGCCGGGCGGAGCCGCGAATGTCGCCCGCAACCTCACGGCCCTCGGTGTCCGAACCGAGTTGTTCAGCGTTGTGGGACGCGACGATTCGGGGGCGCGGCTGCGTCGGCTCCTCGAAGAGAACCACGTCGCCTGCGGCGGATGTCTGAGCCATGCGACCCGCCCGACGAGCGTCAAGACCCGCATTCTGGCGCATCGGCAGCAGGTCGTGCGGGTCGATCGCGAGGCGCGGAACGGTCTCGATGCCGACGCTACGGGGGCCTTGCTGGCCGCGATCCGGGGGCGCCTGGACGGGGCCGATGCCGTCATCGTTGGCGACTACGGAAAAGGGGTGGTGTCGCAGATGCTCCTGGACCAACTGAGGGTCTGGTGCCGGGAGCGGGGCATTTGGCTGAGCCTTGATCCCAAGCCGGTCCACAGCCTGGATCTGAGCCGGCTGTCGCTCATCACGCCCAATCGCAAGGAGGCCTTCGAGTTGGCGGGCGAACCCGACGGTGCCAGGAGCGGCGGCAAGGGCTTGGACGCCGCTCTGATGCGCGCCGTCGATCGGCTTCTGTCCAGACTGCAGCCGGCCCTCCTGCTTGTGACGTTGGGCGAGCAGGGCATGCTCTTGTGCCAGCGCGCACGGCCCCCGTTTCACATTCCGACGGTGGCCCGCGATGTGTTTGACGTGTCGGGCGCCGGCGACACCGTGATCGCCACGTTCACGCTGGCCATCGCCGCCGGAGGCTCGCCGGTCGAGGCCGCCGTTCTCTCGAACCATGCCGCGGGCGTGGTTGTTGGAAAGGTGGGGACAGCGACCGTGGACGGCGGGGAATTGCTGGCGAGTTTCAATCGCTGACAACCATGCGCCTGGCCGTGTTTCTCGATCGCGATGGCGTGCTGAACGAAGATCTCGGCTACATCCATCGCATCGAGGACTTCAGGCTTTTCGCCGGCACGGGACACGCCCTGCGCCGGCTCCAGGATGCGGGTTATCTCCTGTTTCTGGTGACCAATCAGTCGGGGATCGGGCGCGGGTATTTCACCGTCGAGGCGATGCATCGGTTGCACGACCATCTCGAATCCGAGCTGGGCCGTTATGGGGTTCGGTTGAGGCGCATCTATTTCGCCCCCGAGGCCCCCGATCAGCCGAGTCGCGGTCGGAAACCTTCGCCCCAGTTCCTTCTGGATGCGCGGGATGAGTTCGGCGTGGATCTGTCGCGAAGCTACATGATCGGCGACAAGCTGGCCGATCTCGAGTGCGGCTGGAATGCCGGGGTGCGCCGCAGCCTGCTTGTCCGCACGGGCTATGGCGCCCAAGTGGAACGGGACGCGCCGGAGAAGCTGGGCCGGGCGGTGGTGGTTGATGACCTGGCGTCGGCTGTGGCCTGGATCCTGAACGAGGCACCCGGCGGGTCGGGATCCGACACGGCGGGCCGCATGGGGGAGGGGAGGAGAGAGGATTACCGATGAAGATTCTGGGCGTGATACCGGCACGTTATGGCTCGACCCGGTTTCCGGGGAAACCGCTGCATGTGATCGCTGGCAAACCGCTCCTCCAGCACGTGGTCGAGCGATGCCGCCAGGCGCGGGCGCTGGTGGACGTCGTCGTGGCCACGGACGACGAGCGGATCAGGGCGGTGGCGGGCCGGTTTGCGCGTGTGGAGATGACCGCGGCGGACCATGCGAGCGGGACCGATCGGATCGCCGAGGTTGTGGAGCGCTCTGAGGCGGAGGCGGCGGTGAACATCCAGGGCGACGAACCGCTTCTGGACCCGGCGGTGATCGACGCGGTTGCCGGCGCCTTGGCGGCGAATACAATGGCCACCGCCGCCACCCCCATCCGCAATCCCGCCGATTACGACAACCCGAACGTCGTAAAAGTCGTTGTCAGCTCGAGCGGGCGGGCCCTATATTTCTCCCGGCGCACGATTCCGTATCTGCGAGAGGCCGCCAGTCGTTCGATTCCCGATCAGTTGGCGGCGTTTGCTTTTCTGAAGCACATCGGGATCTACGGTTACCAGCGCCAAACGCTGTTGCGGCTCGTCCGATGGCCGGTGTCCGCCCTCGAACGGGCGGAGCGGCTCGAGCAACTGCGGGCGTTGGAGAATGATGTCGGAATCGCCGTGCTGCGTGTCGACTATGAGAGCGTGGGCGTGGATACGCCGGAGGACGCCGAGCGGGTCGAGCGGATGCTCGGGGGCGGGTAGGGGAACGGGAAGGATTTCTCAGGCATGAAATACATCTTTGTCACAGGCGGGGTGATCAGTTCGTTGGGCAAGGGACTGACCGCGGCATCGTTGGGCACGCTGCTCGAGAACCGGGGTCTGAAGGTCGCGCTCCAGAAATTCGACCCGTACCTGAATGTGGATCCGGGCACCATGAGCCCGTTCCAGCATGGGGAGGTCTACGTGCTTGATGACGGGGCCGAGACCGACCTGGACCTCGGCCATTACGAGCGGTTCACCAACACCAAGCTGACGCGCCAGAACAGCCTCACCAGCGGCCAGGTGTACGCCCGCGTGCTCGAACGGGAGCGGCGCGGGGATTACCTGGGCAAGACCGTGCAGGTGATTCCCCATGTGACCGACGAGATCAAGACGCGGATCCGCGAATTGGCCGAGTCGACCAAGGCCGACGTGGTCATCACCGAGATTGGCGGCACCACCGGGGACATCGAGGGGTTGCCGTTCCTCGAGGCGATTCGCGAGTTCGCCCTCGATGTCGGATACAGCAATGCCCTGTTCATCCACGTCACGTACGTTCCGTTCATCAAGGCGGCGGGCGAGCTCAAGACCAAGCCGACCCAGCAATCGGTCGCCAAACTGCGCGAAATCGGGATTGCGCCGCACCTGGTGGTGTGTCGGTGCGATCGCCCGCTCAACAAGGAGATCCGGGACAAGATCTCGCTTTTCTGCAACGTGCCGTACGAGGGGGTGATCGAGGAAAAGGACGTGGATCACACCATCTACGAGGTGCCGCTGATGCTGCAGCGCGAGCGGATGGACGAGTTGGTGTGCCAACTCCTCCGCCTCGATACGCCGCCCGCCAACATGTCGCATTGGCAGGATCTGCTCCGCAAACTCATCGCCCCGCAGAAACGGATCCGCATTGGGGTGGTGGGCAAGTATATCGGGCTGCAGGACGCCTACAAATCCGTCTACGAAGCTCTGAGCCACGGCGGCATCGCCCACGACTGCGGCATCGAACTCGAACGGATCGAGGCCGAACAGATCGAGAAGGGGGGCGCCGAGAAGCTGCTCAAGGGACTGGGTGGCGTCCTGGTTCCCGGCGGGTTTGGCGAGCGGGGTGTGCAGGGCAAGATCCTGGCGGCGCAGTACGCCCGCGAATCGAAGCTGCCCTACCTCGGGCTCTGCCTTGGAATGCAGATCGCCACCGTCGAGTTCGCGCGCAATGTGCTCGGGCTTGAAGGAGCGCATTCGACCGAGTTTGACAAGGCGTCGCCGCACCCGGTCATCGCCATGCTCGAAGAGCAGAAGGGTCTGATGAATGTCGGGGGCACCATGCGGTTGGGCGCCCAGCCGGTCCAGCTACAGGTTGGCACGAAGGCCGCCCACCTCTACGGGGCCTTTGTCGTGAACGAACGGCACCGGCACCGCTACGAGTTCAACAACAGCTACCGCGCACAGTTCGAGCAGCGCGGGTTCATCTTCAGCGGCACATCGCCGGACGGCGAGCTGGTCGAGCTGATCGAACTGCGGGATCATCCGTTCTTCCTGGGCTGCCAGTTCCATCCGGAGTTTCAGAGCAAACCCAACGCGCCTCACCCCTTGTTCCGCGGCTTCATCGCGGCCGCTCTGCAGCGCTTGACTCTTTGATCCTTGTGAGGCGCCAGAGACTGGAGTGAAGGCGATCGGACGTCCGCGTGCCGCCCAAGGTCGTCGGGAGCGATCGGTGTGAAGATTGAAGATTGACCTCGGGCGAGGTTTTGCGAGGGTGCATCCGGTGATGGAAATACGCGTTGGCAATACCTACTATGACATTCGTCCGCGCCTGCTCTTGATTTTGGCGGGTGCGGCGCTGGTGATCAGCTTCCTGAGCACGGTCATCTACACCGTCCAGGCCGAGTCCCAAGGAATCGTCCTGCGCTTCGGACGCTATGTCAAAACCGTCGAGCCCGGCCTGCATTTCAAGCTACCCTACGGACTGGACCAAGTCCTTTCGGTCCCGGTCCGGCGCCAGCTCAAGCAGGAATTCGGGTTCGGGACCCTTGGGAGCAGCAACCCGACCCAGGTCAGTTCTCCCGACGAGCAGGAGGCGGAACGGAGCATGGTGACGGGCGATCTCAACGCCGCGACCGTCGAGTGGATCATTCAGTATCGGGTCAAGGACCCGCGCGCCTTTCTGTTCAACTTCAGGGAGCCCGGCGAGACCCTGCGGGACGTTTCCGAATCGGTCATGCGCGAAGTGGTGGGCGACCGGACTGTGGACGAGGTGATCACCATCGGACGCCAGGAGATCGAGAGCGAGGCGCTGGTGCGATTACAGACGGTCGTGAATAGGTACGACATCGGTGTGAGCATCGACCAGGTCCAGCTTAAGAACGTCAACCCGCCCACCCCGGTGCAGCCGTCCTTCAACGAAGTGAACCAGGCGCAGCAGGAGCGGGAAAAGTCGATCAATGTCGCCAACGGCGAGTACAACCGGGCCGTCCCGCGCGCCCGCGGCGAGGCCGAACAGCGGATCAGCGCGGCGGAGGGTTACGCGGTCAAACGCATCAACGAGGCGCAGGGCGATGCCACGCGGTTCAACGCGCTGCTTGCCGAGTACCTCAAGGCTCCGGAGGTGACGCGCCGGAGGATTTATCTTGAAACGATGGAGGAAGTGATGCCCCAGGTGCGGTCCAAGATCATCCTCGATGACAAGGCGTCGCAGCCGCTGCCCCTGCTGCAACTCGGCACGGAGTCCAAGCGTCCATGAAACCAACGGTCCCCTTCATCCCGATCGTCGTCCTCGTCGTTCTGGCGTTCATTCTACTGCTGACCGCGGCCTATACGGTCAGCGAGACCGAGCAGGTCATCATTACCCAGTTCGGCAAGCCTGTGGGCCAGGCCGTCACCAATGCCGGACTCCACTTCCGGATGCCTTTCATCCAGGACGTCAATCGGATCGAGAAACGCGTGCTCCGGTGGGACGGGCGTCCGAGCGAAATGCCCACCAAGGACAAGACCTACATCATTGTCGATGCCTTCGGCCGATGGCGGATCAGCGATGCCAAGCAGTATTATCTGCGCCTCAAGGATGAACGGAGCGCATTGTCGCGCCTGGACGACATTCTCGGAAGCGAGATTCGCAACGCGATCGCCAGGCACGAGCTCATCGAGGTCATTCGCACCACCAAGGACCGCGAGCCCGAGCGCGACGCGGCCATCGAGAACGCCCGCGGCAACGTCGGGAACCTCTATCCCATCAACAAGGGCCGGGCCAAGGTGCAACAGGAGATCTTCGCCAATGCGGCTCCGAAGATCCAGGTGTTCGGCATCGAACTCATGGACGTTCAGTTCAAGCGGATCAACTACAACACCAGCGTTCGGACCCGCATTTACGAGCGCATGGTCAGCGAGCGGCAGCAGATCGCCGAGCGCTTCCGGTCGGAAGGCGCGGGCGAAGCCGCCAAGATCCTGGGTCAAAAGGAGAAGGACCTTCAGACGATCGAGTCCGAGGCGTATCGAAAGACGCAGCAGATCAAAGGGGACGCCGATGCGGAGGCGACGGAGATCTACGCCGGGGCGTACAACCAGAGCCCGCAGGCGGCGGCTTTGTACGAGTTCATCAAGACGATGGACACCTACAAGGCCGTGCTCACCAACGACACATCGCTGATCCTGACCACCGACAGCGATTTCTTCAAATTCCTCAAGAAGGCCAATCCGCTCCAGCCCGCCACCCCGTAGTCCGGCTGGCGGCGCCGGCAGGGCCGCCCGCCGCAGCCGCATTCCGAGCGACATCTCCATGCCTCCCCCGCCCGTTCTCAGCGCGACGTTCAAGCGACAGTGCGAATCGCTCAGGATCCTCCTCGAGCGCTGTCTCGCCCTGACTGAGCAGTGCGGCGAGGCGGACGCGACGGCCCTGCTGCGGGATCGGCTGGCGCATGTCGAGTCCGCGGCGCTCTTTGTCATCGTGGGCGAGGTGAAGTCGGGGAAGAGCAGCTTCGTCAACGCCCTTCTGGGCGAGGAGGTGTGCGAGGTGGCGCCCGATCCCTGCACCATGGTCATCCAGGAAATCTCCTACGGCGAACAACGCTCGAGGACGAGCCTGGGCGAGCAGTGGGAGAGGATCCGCCTCCCGAAACCCGGCCTGCGCGAGATCACGATTGTCGATACCCCCGGCACCAACTCCGTCATCCCGCATCACCAGACAATCACCGAACAGTACATCCCGCGCAGCGACCTGGTCATCTACGTGTTGCTCGCCAGCAATCCCCACCGCGGCAGCGAGTGGGACCTACTGCGCCTCATCAGCAAGGAATGGCATCGAAAGACGGTCTTTGTCTTGCAGCAGGCCGACCGCGCCAGCCAGCATGAACTCGACATCAATGTCGAGAAGGTCAAGCAGTACGCGCGCGAACGCGGCGTCCAGGCGCCTCTGGTGTTCGCGCTGTCCGCCAAACGCGAGTCCGAGGAGGGCGCCGACACCGGGTTCGCCGCGTTTCGGCACTACCTGCGCCAGGCGGTCGAGAGCGGCGATGTGTGGAGAATGAAGCTCGAAGGGGGGAGGGAGATCCTGCGGAAGACCGTCGCGGACCTTCTCGCCAGGCTTCGCAAAGAGCGGTCTTTGCTCGCCGAGGACAACGCGTTCTATCAGGACCTCCTGGGCCGGCTCGAAGCACGCCGCCGCAAAGCCAATTCCCTCACCCGCCTGGTGGTCAACAGCCTCTGCGCCGTCTACGACCGCCTGTCGTCCCGACTGGAAACCGACTTCAGGGAGGGCCTGGGCGTGGGGACCATCCTGCGACGCGCGCTGCCCCTGATCCGCGACAAGGACGTCAAGACCTGGCTCAAGGATCTGCATGTCCAGTTCGAGCGCGCGGCCGGGGCGGAAATCGAGACGGAGTCCTCGCGCGTCTCGAAGGATCTGTCGGACGAGATGCAGGCGCTGCTCCTCGAACTGGGAGAGGCCGTCGCCCGGCGTCAGAACGGCCAGCGCCTGCAGAGCATGCCGGTCGCGAGCGCCCGGGTCGATATCCTCGAAACGCTGGGACGCCAACTGCGCGATCTGCGCGTGGCGGACATTGTCTCGGACAAGGAGATCCAGGGCTCCGATTTGGGCCGGCTCACCCTCGCCGGCGGTGGCCTGGCCGCGCTGGGCACGGTGATCGCCCTGGCGACTCACCTCATTGCCTTCGACATCACCGGCGGCATCCTCGCGGCTGTGGGGGCAGGCCTGGTCGCCGTGACGCTGCTCTGGAAGCGTTCAAGCATTCTCCACGAGTTCTCGCACAGACTGGCCCAGTCCCGAGATGATTTCCGCGATCGCCTGGATCGCGAGATCACGCTCATGTTCGATCGTCTATTCCTCGAAATCGAACACGACCTCAGGGATCCCATGACCCGAATCGAGACCGAGACGACGCGGATCGCGGCCCTGATCGAGGAAGCGGTCGATCTCAACGGCGCGACAGAGGCGCTGTGAGGCGGAAGAATCGGTCTTCACCCGGCAGAATGTCTTCGGTATGCGGCGGCGCGGGCGAGTCCGCGATGGCGGACCATGGGCCGAGGATCGAGGCCGCCTGTTCGAGTCGACCCGCGCCGGTCCATTCGAGTCTCACCCGCCCTCCGTCAAACACGGGCGGCAGGAACGCCAGCGGGGGCGGCACGACATCCAGCCGCAGCACGCCCAGATAGGTGAAGTGATTCGCGTTGTTGTTCCTCGATGAGGGCGCGAGGCTGACAACAAGATCGCCCGTTTCGCTGGGGATGATGGCGATGATCCGGGCGCTGTTGGTGACGTTGTTGGCCGCATCGAGCATGGCCTGCCCGGAGTTCTTCCCCACGACGGTGTAGCTGGTCTCCCGGTTGTCGCTCACCCCGGTGCGGGAGGCGTAGAACGTCAGATCGTATCGGGCGTCCGGATTCAACCCCGCGAGCTTGAAGCTGGGAAAGACGTTGGCCAGGCCGCCGAACGACTCCGTGTTGCCGAAAAGCGAGTCGCGCGTGGCATTGGCCGGCAGCAACGGCCAGTTCAACGTGCCGTTCTCGTTGGCCCCGTTGAACCGCCTCAGCATGACCAGCCCAACCCTGGTCGGCGCATTCGCGCCCGTGACGAGGTTTGTCAGACGCCCCGTTGCGGACGAACCGACCCCAGTGGTCACGTTGTTCCAGGCATACAACGGGTCGTTGGGCGCGGGCCCGTATGAGGTGGTGCTCGCCCCGCCGAAATCGAAAAAGAGGGCTTCTCCCGCCGGGTTCTGGGCGGCCGGGGCGACTTCGAGCACGGCATTGCTGCTGGTGGCTGTAAACGCGAGGTTGCTCACCGTCACGGCGAAGACCGTGCCGTTCATGTTGGTGCTCACCGCCGGCACGATGCAGGTGAACTGGTTCGCGCCGGGGAGAGGCACGCCGTTGGTGAACCATTGGATAAAGAAGGGCGGCGTGCCTTCGACCGCCGCGGTGAACTGCGCCGGCATCCCCGCGAAGACCTTCTGGCTCGCCGGATGCCGCGTGAACACCACCGGCTCCTGCCGTGGCACCGCGTCCATCCGCAGCGCGCTCAGGTGGGTGAGGTGATTGGCGCTGTCATTGTTGGCCGTCGGCGCAAGCCGGATGGCGATCGCGCCGGACGCGTCCGGGCTGATGCCGGTCACCCGCGCGGTCGCGTCGGAGTTGTTGGCCGCGTTCAGGGCGGCGAAGCCCGAGTTGAGACCGCTCACTTCGTAGCCGGTCTCGCGATTGTCCTGCACGCCGGCGCGCGAGGCGTAGAAGGTGAAGCTGTAGGTGCGGGACGGATTGAGGTTGACGAACCTGAAGCGTGGAAAGACGTCGGCAAGGCCGTTCAAGAGTTCGGTGTTGCCAAAGAGCGAGTCGCGCGTCGCGTTGGCGGGAAACGCGCTCGATGTGACGCTGCCCTCATGGTCTGCCCCGTTGAAGCGGCTCACCATCTCGAAGCCGATGTCGGTCGAGAGACTCGCGGCGGTTGCGAGGTTGGGCAACCGTCCGTCTGGCGACGCTCCAATCGCCTCGGTAATGTTGTTCCAGTGCCATGCGGGATCGTCGGGCGCGGGCCCCCGAGCGGTCGGTGTGGCGTCAGCGCCGAAATCCAGCAGGAACGATTGCAGACCCGCCTGGCTCGAACTCGAGACCGTTGCCCAGGCCGATTCCTCGAGCCGCGCCCCCGGCACGGTCAGCCCGAGATTGAGGCTCGAAACGAGCGCATTGGTCGACAGCCCGACGGGGCTGACACCGTAGATGGTGCTGTAGATGACGCAGGCGGCGAGGTAATAGCCGTTGTTGTTGCCGTGGTAATTGTCGCTGCCAAACAACGGCACGAAACCCGGATCCGTCGGTCGGAGCAATCCGCCCGTCCGTTCCCACGCCGTTCCCACCGGCGCCACGACAACCGGCGGATGCGCCGGGTGCGTCGCGTTTAAAACGTCCGCGAGGCCCTGGTAATTGGATCGGAGCTCGGCCTGGAACTCCGCTGTGCTCGCGAAACTGGTCGGCGACGATGCGCCGGTGATCATCGGATGCACCGCCGCGCGCGACCAGGTCTCGAACAGGATGACCCGCGTCGCTGGATTGTTCGCCATCGCCTGTTGGTAAAGCGCCGCTCCAAATGCGAAGTGATCGTCGATGCTCCCACCGGCTAGATGCGTCGGCTCCGTGCTGTAGTTCTGCAACACGACATGCGTCCAGGGCTGCGATTCGAGTGTGGATTGTGTGGTCGCGTCCTGGCTGTGGTATTGGAAGTCCTGACCGCCGACCGCGCGCATGACGCTGACGGGGTCGGGATGCCCCCCCGCTTGAGCCAATCGGTCAAAGATGCCCGGCACACCGCCCCCTCCGCTGCCGATTGTGAAGCTGTTGCCGATGAACAGCACACGGTGCTGGGCTTGGGCGGCAAGAGAGCAGAGCAGGGCGGCGATGCCGAATCGCGCCGCGGTGAAAATCCCGAGAATGAAGAGCTTGGACATCAGTGTGCCGGGTTCAGGAGTTGAGGTCAGCGGAGGAATGCAGGCTCATCGAGAGCGAAGTTTCTGTTTTACAACGCACTGCGCCCATGAACTCAGTCTCGGAGGGACGATTCCGCAGGCGCGGGAGAGTCCCTGACCGGTCACTAGAGTTCCCTCTCTCCGGGTTCGATCCGGAGAGAGGGATGGGATCGGAGAGGGCAGTAGCCCTGGTGACTCGATCACAGGCGACGGGCCTATTCCGCGAGCCGATAGAACCGGCTCTCGCCTGCGACAATGTCCTCGATGTAGGGCGAAGTCGGCGCGGGCTGAACAGGGTTCCACGGGCCGAAAACCGAGGGAGCCCAGTGCAGTTGGCCGGCCCCGGTCCATTCGAGCTTGATCTTGCCATTCTCGACGGTCACGGGCAGAAACTGCGACGGCTCGGCGTAGGGCCATACGTGGAGCACGCCCAGGTAAGTGAAGTGGTAGGTGTTGTTGTTATTCGCGGTGGGCGCCAGGCTGATCGTGATCTCTCCCGATTCGGTCGGCGCGATCATCACAACGGTCGCCGTGGTGTTCACGTTGTTCGCGCCGTCCAAGGCGACGAAGCCCCCGTTCGCACCCGTGACGGTGAAGCCGGTTTCCCGGTTGTCCGAGACGCTGGTGCGCGACGCGTAGAAGGTGAGGTTGTATTTCCGGGCGGGGTTAAGGCCCGTCAGCTTGAAGCTGGGGAAGATGTTCTCGAGGCCGCTCCAGAGTTCCGTGTTGCCGTAGAGCGAGTCGCGGGTGGCCTGTGGCGGGAACTGAGTCGAAGCGAGCGTGCCGTTCTCGTTGGCGCCGGTGAAACGGCTGATCATCGCCACGGTGATCGGTGTCAGCACGTTGTGCACGGTGACCACGTCCAACAGTTGTCCGGTATCCGAGCTGCCGACCGTGGTGGTGACATTGTTCCAGTGACGCACTGGGTCGTTTGGGGCCGGTCCGAAGCCGGTGGTGGTGCCCGTTGCGCCAAAATCGAACAGCAGGTCCTGGTCGTCGATCGGCACAACATGGCCGACGAGGGTGGTGCCGGAGGCGATCGGGTTGCCGGCAAGGTCCTGGACATTGTTCAAGACGAGCGTGAAGGTGCCGGTGATCGGGGCCGCCAGGCTGAGCGTCACGCTCTGGCCGTCCGGATTCAGCGTCGCCGCCCAGAGCTCCGCCGCCCCGCCGTTCACCTTGTAGTTCGACGGATCGTATGTGGTGTCGTCCATCGGCTCGTCGAAGGTCACCACGATCGTGGTGCCGTCGTAGCTGACCGCCTCGGTCGCCGTCGGCGGGACCGCGTCGCTGTAGACCGTCAGGACCGCGTTGGTGCTGGTGATCTCGTAGGCCAGGTTGCTCACCTTGACGGAGTAGAGCCAGCCGTCCATGTCGAGGGTCACCGAGGGGATGGTCAGGGTGAACCGATTCTCGCCCTCGAGCGGCTGGTCATTCTGATACCACTGCACGAAGTGAGGCGGTGACCCGGTCACCGCGGCGGTGAAGGTCGCGGGCTTGAACTGGACCACGCGCTGGCTCGCCGGCTGCGTGGTGAAGGTCAGAGGTGTCTGGGGCGGAACGGCGTCGATCCGCAGCACCCCCAGGTAGGTGTACTTGACGGAGTTGTTGTTGTTCTCGGTCGGGCCGATCTCGATCTTGATCTCGCCGGCGCCGTCGGGGGTGATGTCCGCAACAACCGCCGTCTCGTCGACGTTGTTGGCCGCATCGAGGGCCGCGAAACCCGCATTACCGCCCGTGACCGTGTAGCCCGTCTCGCGGTTGTCACTGACCCCCGCGCGCGAGGCGTAAAAGGTGAGAGTGTAGACCGTGGCGGGATCAAGCCCGGTCAACTTGAATTTGGGGTAGATGTCGGTCAATCCGCCGTGATCGCCGGTGTTGCCGAACCACGAGTCGCGCGTCGCTTCGGATGGGTACACGGTGGCATTCTGTGTGCCGTTTTCGTTGACGCCGTTGAACCGGCTGATCATCGCCAGGTTGATCGCGCTCGGGATCCCCGCGGTCGTCACAAGATTGCTCAACACGCCGTTGTCCGTGTTGCCGATCCCCGTGGTGATGTTGTTCCAGTCGTTGTTCGGATCGTCGGGCGCCGCGCCGCGAATGGTCGTGTTCGCCCCGCCGAAATCAATCAGGTAGGTCTGCGCCAGGGCCGTGCCCGCGCCCGCCAGCAGCGCCGCGGCCGCAAAGACCCATAGAGATGTCGAGCGCGCCAACCGAGCGGGGCGCGAGCGCGCCCCGCCTCGAGTCATCGCGCGGCCGGGAGCCGTTTGGATCGGGACTGCGCCATGGCCGTTTTCCGCGTCTGCGGCTTTCGCCTTGAGAGCTTCGGAGGCGCCGTTTTGAGTTGCTGTCGTTAGCATTGTGTCAGCGTGCAAAAAGTCGGAGGGCCCGCGCAAGCCAAATACAGGTCAAAACGCAATAGGGTCAGATCCGTACTATTGACATATCAGATCCGGTTTGAGCAGCCCCGGGGCATGGCGCGACCGTTGAGGATCGTGGTGGCGGGCGGGTGGACTCGGGTACGAAACCCGCACCGCGGTAATGGGAACAGAGCCATACCTTTTGCAGTTGTGTAACCCCCGCAAGCCACTTCCTTCCTCCTATGTAAACAGTATGGATCTGACCCGATTGCCTGTTTGGATCTGACCCCATTGCCTGTTGCGGTTCTTGCCCGGGGGAGGGGGATGATGCATTGTCGGAATCCGAATGGGTCACCAAGAAACGTATCTGCACAACGAGGCCTATGCGGAGTTCCTGGCGGGATGGGACGAGGGCTTCTACGCGAAGTACGCCGACACGTTGCGTCCGGAGCAGGCGGGGGACCGGGCGCTGGATGTCGGGTGCGGGGTGGGACAGGTGGTGCGCCGATTGCGGGACGGGGGATATGAGGCCCGCGGCGTCGAGGTGTCGGAACCGAATGTCGCAAAGGCCCGCCAAGTCGGCCTCGATTGCCAGGTTTACGACGGGCGCAAGTTACCATTCCCGGATCGGCATTTCGGGTCGGTGGGCGCGCTCAACGTGCTTGAACACGTCGAGGATCCGGAAGGGTTTCTCGCCGAGCTGGTGCGTGTGGCGCGTCCAGGCGCCCGGGTGGTTGTATCGAGTCCGAACTTCTTTCGCGCGTTGGGCTGGCGCGATTATCATCCTGCGATGCGCGGTTTGGGCAACAAGTGGCGCAATGCGCGGCGGTTGCTGGCCAAGCGACGCCAAATCCGCACCGCGCCCGGCGAGGTGCGATTCGACCGGATGCAGCCGATCGTGAAGGAACCGTTCACACCGGACGATGACGCGATCGTGGCCACAAACGGTCTGGAGATGGCCTTCTTCCTGGATCGCCTCGGCTGCGCGATCGAGCGTGTCGAATGCACCGACCGCTATGTGCGGAAGCCGATCGACTATCTGCTCAATCTCACCCCGCTGCGGTACGCGATGTTCAACGCGTTCGTCGTGGCCCGCAGGCGATAGTCAGGCGATGGCAAAGCGGATCGCGGCGAGGGCTGGGCCCGGATGACACGAGGATCATCCGGGGCTGACGCGGCATCGCGACATCGAGTCTGCCCTCACCGGGTCAGGGCCAGCCGGGGGGCATGATGACGTGGCGCGTGCTCCAAGGCGAGATCGATCACTGCTTCGGGATCGCCGCGGATGGAGGCTGCCACGAGCCGGGAGCCGTCGAAGACCAACACTGCCAGCGAGAGGTCGCGATGCGAACGGATCTTTTGAGGGGCGAACACGGCGACCATGTCGCCCGCGTTCATCACCCCGACAACCCGTTCCCATCCGCGCGCCGCCATGGCGCGGTCGATATCGCCGAGCATGTCCCGGGGTTTTGCAGATAGCTTCGAAGAGGCGACCTGGTAGACGCCCACCTCGACGGCGCGGACGGCGCCGAGCGCGGCGTGCAATTCAGGCGGATGATCGGCCAGCGCCGCCCCGGCGCGCAGGAGGGCGCAGGCCGCGGGCCGCAGGGCGATCTCGATCTCGGGCTCGAGATCGACCCGGGCCGATCGAGCCACGGCCTGGCGCACGACATCGAGGCTGCCGCTGGGACGCAGGGACAGATAGAGGGCTGCCGGAACCATGAGTGGCAGGAGGACGACGGACGCCAGCGCGAGTGCCAACCCGCCGAGCAGGATGGTCTGCACCGAGCCGCGCACAGCGCGGAAAGCGGGTGTGTTTAAAGGAGGGCTCATGGGAACAGAGGCTCCGGGCGCAATGGCGCACGAGGGATGCGGGGTCAGTTCGCCTTGGGCGGCTCGGCGACAGGCCCCAGTTTCTTGAGGTGTTCGATGTGGAATCGCTCGCCGATCATGGCCAGCTTCTCCGGCTTCAGATTGCCCACGATGTTGACCAGAACGGCTTCCTTGGCGTCCCCGATCACGGTGACAACAAGTCCTTCGATGGCCTCGTCGCCTCGCAGCTTGAGGTATACGCCCACGTCTTCCTTTGGATTCTGCACCGTGACAATGCGTTCCCAACCCCGGGCGTCCAGATCGGCCCGGATGGTTTTGACGCGCTGTTCCATCTCGGCACGGTTCTTGTCGTCCAGGGAGATGACATTGACACGGATGAGCTGGAGGCCGCGGATCAACTGGGCCACCTCAGGCTCGGCTTTTTCCGCAAGGCGCGCCGCCATGGCGATCAGGTTGCTGCGGATGTGGACCTCGACGAACTCGCCTCCGGAATCAGACGGAGCGAAGGCGCCGAAGTCGATCTGGGCATCGGGCGGTTCCGCGGCGAAGACGGGGACGGCAAGGCAAGCGGCCAGCGCAGTGGCGGCCACGGCATGGCGAAGAGTTGCGTTCATAACAGTTCCTCTGGTTTTGCACCGACTTTCGTTTGTGCGGGGATTGGATTCCCAGCACCCTCAAGACCCCGCTGTGCCCGGCGAAGTTTCACAAACTGCGATTGGAGTTGTAATCGAGTTGCGGGGCGCGTTTTGATAGGGGCCGAGACGCATCGAAGCCCATGAACACGGAACAACTCTATCAGGAACGTTTTAACCGTTACGTGACGGCCCTGCGCAACGAGAAGCCGGATCGGGTCCCCATCCGGCCCTTCGTCGCCGAATTCACCGCCAAGTATGCCGGCTACACCTGTCAGGAGGTGGCCCATGATTACCCCAAGGCATTCGAGGCCGCGATCAGGTGCGCGAGGGATTTCGGCTGGGATGCCGTCGTGCCCAACATGGTCTATGTCTGGACCGGTCTCGCCCAGGCGATGGGTTTGCGCTACTACGGCATCCCGGGCATCGGCATCCCGCACACCGTCGGTTTCAACTACATCGAGCCGTCGGAGGATCAGGCCTTCATGAAGGCGGACGAATACGATGCGTTGATCGACGATCCGACCGGTTTTCTCTACAATGTCTGGTTCCCGCGGGTTTCGACGGAGGTGAGCCGCATCGGGGAGTCTTCGACGTACCGCAACAACCTGGCGTTCGTGAAGGGGGCGATGGCCATGCTCACGTACTTCTACGCGTTCGGCCCGCAGACGGCCCGGTTGCGGGCGGAGTGCGGCACCGCCTCGGCTATTGCCGGGATTTTCAAGGCCCCCTTCGACATCATTGCCGACAAGCTGCGCGGCTATGTGGGGTTGACGCTCGACATGCACACGCAGCCCAAGAAAGTGCTCGAGGCGTGCGAGGCGCTCATGCCCCACCTCTGCCACATCGGCCTGGCGACCTCGGATCCCAACAGGCAGGTGCCGATCGGATTCTGGATGCATCGCGGGTGCGTGCCGCTCATCAATCCGGCCCAGTACGCCTCGCACTACTGGCCGACGCTCAAACCGATCATCGAGGAATTCTGGAAGAACGGGCACCAGACCCTCTTCTACGCCGAGGGCAAGTGGCAGCATCACTTCGATTCGTTCCGCGAACTGCCCGACCGCAGTATCGTGTTCCACTGCGATCGAGACGACATCTTCGAGGCGCATCGTCGGCTCCATGACAAGTTCTGTTTGAGCGGCGGGATTCCGAACGGGCTGCTGAGCTACGGTCGACCCGACGAAGTGCGGGCCTTCTGCACGCGCGTGCTCGATGAGGTGGCCTCCGAGGGCGGGTACATCATGGATGCCGGCGCCATCATGCAGGATGACACCAGCATCGAGAACGTGCGAGTGATGACCGATGTCTGCCGCGAGAAAGGCGTCTATTCCTCCGGTTCGTACGCCCCGCCGACAGCGACCCCGCCCGCCGACCTGCCCGCGTCGGTGGCGGACCGTGCGGAGCTCGGCGGACTGGCGGGACGCCCCAAGCCCCGGGTTGCGCCCGGCGTGTGCTACCCGTGGGAAGACAAGGCCGCTCAGTTGCCTCCGATCACGGGCGATCCGGCGATGGTGCGCCGGGTGTGGGAAGAGATCGACGGCATGGGCAACATGTTCATCTGGCAGTGTCTGCTGAGCTTTTAGCGCGCGAAAGGGGAACTCTCTGCCAGGCATCCTCGCGCCGACACCCTCCATAGACCGAATCGAGTCTCCTGAACAGAAGACCCGCCGCGCCGGGCGGGCACACTGACTCGAGCCGCATCGCCGACCATTCGCTACCAGCAACCGGCACGAGCGTCGACAATTGAAGAGGACAGGGTGGCGGGCGGGACGGATTGGGGGTCCGCGTGCAGTTGGCGCGCGATCGTGAGAAGATCGCCGAGTTTTCGAACAGTTCCCCCTGCTCGAATGAGCGTTTTTGTGACTGCCTCTGCGCGTCGCCCCAGGCCGAGACGGTCGATCCGAACAGGCGTTCAAGCTCCTCGCGCCGCTTCGTCAGAGGACGTATGCGCCAATCCACCCCACGGCTTTCGAGCAGGTCGCGGGCGATGAACAGCAGCGGGTGTGTGGCGGTGCGTCGGCGCGCGAGTTCGCGGAGGAGGGGTGATGCGGAAGCGGGAGGTTCCGCGGGTCCACCTCCGCCGTGCCGAGGCGAGAGGACCCCTTCGAGCACCGTTCCGTCGGGGAGGAGCGAGGCTGCCTGCGCCAGCCCGGGCAGGGCGTCTGTGAGAATCCCTTTCGGCTCGGACCATAGGATCGTGTGGCCGCGACGCCGAATCACTTGGAGTCGCTGGCCGATCCAGTCCCATTCGACCTGGCAATCAGGCGCAGGGGGCTGAGCGGACGCCGCCTCATCGGGTTCGGCGAGAGGATGGAACGGGTACGGGCGGGCGGCGTCATCGAGCGTCGTCTCGGGTGAGACGAGCCTGCGGAAGTCCTCCGCGCGCGGCTCCCAACCGCTCATCATTCGGTATTCGAGGATCGCGGGGTCGATGGATGTTTGGCGGGCGAGTGCGCGGGCGAGCATGGCGCGTGACACGCCAATTCGGAACGTGCCAGTCAGGAGTCGGTTCCAAAGCAAGCGCTGGCGCGTGCCAAGTTCGGCCCATGTCGCGAGAACCAGGTCATGCTGGGCGGCGGTATCGAGACCACTCAGGGGCAACAGTCGGTTCTCGATGAGTTGGCGCAGGCTGAGGGCGGATTCCGCCGATCCGCCGTGTGCGGGCGGACAAGGCCCTTGAGGGTCCGGGCTTGATTCGCCGACGGGAACGCGCGGCGCCGTGTTCAGACCTGCGACGGGCGGCAGGATCAGCGCCAACGTCTCGCCCAGGTCGCCAGCCACCTGATGGCACTCGTCGATCAGCCACAGCGGAATGGCGGCGGCCTCGGCCGCCCAGAGGCGGAGGAGGGCCGGTTCGACCAGTTGTCTCGAGCGGCGTCGGTTGAGCAGGGCCAACGCCCACGCGGCGTCCGCAGGCTCCGCCCGGCAGAAGTAATCGGCCAGAGCCGCCACCTTCCCGGAGGAGGATGGCGTGGCGCGGACCGTCTCGATCAGTTGCGCGAAGGCCTTCATCCTCGATGTGTTGGCAGGACTTCAGCCGGGCGCCCGTTTTCCCGAAGATAGCGCGCCAGCGGCTCGGCATAGCCGTGGGTGGTCAGCACCAGATTGGCGCCGCTCGCGCCAATGGCCGTCACTAACCCGGTCCAATCGGCATGGTCGGACAACACGAACCCGCGCCCCACGCCTCGCCCCACGCCTCGGTCGCGCTGCATCTTGCGCAGCAGCATCCAGCCCGACACGAACGCGGTCGAGGGCGGCCCGGAGAGGTTGAGCAGGGCGGACGGATCTGACGTCGGGGAGGCGATGACCAGGCCGCGCCCAGCGATTCGCCGGATGTTCTCGTCGGTTGCCGGGGCGACTGGAGGCAGGGGGACACCCGCAGCGCGGTAGCAGGCGAGCAGCCGATGCGCAGCCTCATGCACCAGGACAGGTCCGATCGAGGTGTCGAGGTGCGCAAGGAGGCGCTGCGTCTTTCCGAACGCGTAGGCGAAGATCACGCTGGTTCGCCCCGCATGCTGATTGGCAATCCACCACGCGTGCAGGTCCGCCACGACTTCCGTTGTCGGGGGCCAATGGAACAGCGGCAGGCCGAATGTGGACTCGGAGACAAACGTGTGGCATCGGATCGGCTCGAATGGACAGCAGGTTGGGTCGGCGTCGAGCTTGTAGTCGCCGCTGACCACCCAGACTTCGCCGTGATGCTCGATGCGGATCTGGGCGGAGCCAAGGACATGGCCGGCCGGGTGAAACGAGACCCGGACTCCGTCCATCGAGACGGTCTGGCCATACGCGATCCCGGTGATGTTGGCCTTGCCGCCGAGGCGTGCAGCGAGGAGGCCGGCGCCCGGTTCGGCACAGAGATAGGCCTGCGAACCGGGGCGCGCATGATCGCTGTGGGCGTGCGTGATCAGGGCACGGGCCACCCCGCGCCGCGGATCGATGTGGAAATCGCCCGCGGGACAGAACAGGCCTTCGGGCGCAACTTCGATTACACGTCGCAAATTCGGATTGCCTGGCGCAGCGACGCGATCGGGTCGGGTCGTTTCGGGACAAACTCCTGACCGACGAATCCCTTGTATCCGGTGGCGACGATCGCCCGCATGACAGCCGGGTAGTGGATTTCCTGGGTCTCGTCGATCTCGTTGCGGCCCGGGTTGCCGCCGGTGTGGTAATGGCCGATATAGGCGTTGTAATCGTTGATCGAACGGATCAGGTCGCCCTCCATGATCTGCATGTGGTAGATGTCGTAGAGGAGCTTGAGCCGTTCGGAGCCGACCTGTTTGCAGAGTTCGACGCCCCAGACGGTGTGATCGGCCATGTAATCCTTGTGATCCACCTTGCTGTTGAGCAACTCGACAATGACCGTGACCTTGTGTTTCTCGGCGATGGGGATGAGCTTCTTGAGGCCAAGGGCGCAATTCCTCAGGCCTTCGTCGTCGGACATCCCGCGGCGGTTGCCCGAGAAGGTGATGATGTTCGGGAAGCCGAACTCGGCGACCTGCGGGATCATCCGCTCGAAGCCCGCGAGCAGCTTCTCATGGTGCTCGACCCGGTTCCATCCGTAACCGATGCTGTCCGGGCCATTGCACATGGCGCAGACCAGTCCGTGCTTCTTGACCACCGGCCAGTCGTCCGGTCCGAGGAGTTCGACCGACTCGATGCCGATCTCCTTGCATGCGGCGCAGAGGGCGTCGAGGCTGGTTTTTCCATAGCACCAGCGCGAGACCGAGTGGTGAATGTTGCCCTTGAGCCCGGTCGAGCCGCTCTCGGCGGCCAGGGCGGTCGATGTCCATTGAGCCGCGCCGGCCAATGCGGCGCTGCCTGCGAGGGTCTTGAGCACGGAACGGCGTGAGAGGCGTCTGTTCATACAAGGATTGGAGTCATAGCGTCTGCCAACACGATGTCATCGTCGTGAGGTATTCAACCCAACACGCGCGCGGCGTCAACCTGCAATCACGACACCTGCCATCGTGGGCGCGCGCGTCTCCTCAGGCCAGCAGATCGGACGGCGCCACATCGATCAGGTCGGCCAGCTCTTGCGGGATCGGCCTCGCCTTGAGTTGGCCGTCGGCCGTGTGCGTCACGCAGACGACGGTCAAGACGCCGCGCGCGGCCTCGACGGCCGGCTCGGCGGTGAGGTTGTGGAACTTGACCAGGTAACTGAGCACCTTCGCCTTCTTCATGCGGACCAGCAAATGAACCTCGACCAGATCCTCGAATCGCAGAGGCGACCGGTAATCGCACGAGACGTGGACGCGAGGGAATCCGAGCGGGGGGTCGAAACGCCTCATCATGATGGAATAGCCGAGCGACCGGAAAAATGCGTGTTCGGCGCTTTCCATGTAGCGGAAGAAATTCGAGAAATGGACGATGCCGGCCGCATCGGTTTCCGAGAACTCGACGCGCCTCTGGAGTTTGATTTCGAAAGCCATGGATGCGGGTTGTCGACGGCGTGTTGCGACGACGCGTTAGGCAACGGGCTCAGGCGGCGGATGTCAAGCGCTGGAACAACCGGAGCATGGCGTCGGCCCCCGATGCGATCGAGTAGGCGGTATGGGCGGCGCGCTGACCGGCCTCGCCCAGTGCCCGGCAGCGCGCCGGATCGAGCACCAGATCCTCGATAGCCTGCGCCAGGGCTCGAGGGTCGCCCGCGGGACAGACCACGCCGCCGCCCGTCGCCCGCACAACCTCAGGAAAGGCTGCATGGTCGGGTTGGACAACCGGCACGCCGGCGGCCATCGCCTCGAGCAGGTACATTCCGAAGGCCTCGCCATAGAGGGCTGGAACCGAAAACACCGTCAGCGAGGTCAGGAATGCGATCTTTGCCGAGCGAGGCAGG
>ERZ795054.818-NODE-818-length-33872-cov-5.656061_pt1 | contig 33872 bp, 2 predicted proteins | sample MGYA00375138_ERZ795054 | MGnify/ENA primary metagenome ERZ795054 (study PRJEB30183, sample SAMN05720215) | anaerobic digester metagenome | isolation source: active sludge of municipal wastewater-treating anaerobic digesters | place: USA | collected 2014-12-23 ... | reverse complement strand
GGAACAGCAATACCCTCTTTTCACAGGGGCTGCGGAGCGACTCATTACGTATGGTTGTGTCAGGTGATTCTGTGGTGATGACTACCCCGGCTTTCAGTACTGTGGGTAATTCATTCCTCATGCTCTATTTTGACCATATCTGCAAGATTGAGTATAATGATGAAGGGTATATCGAGGTGTCCAATGACAACGGAGCCACATGGACGCGCCTGACGGGATCACAATACCTTGGGACTGCCCAGTTCGGGACTCAGGGCAATAAATTCTCTTCGATGTCCTATTTAGATTGGGTGCCTACCACTGCGGCCGTACCCTCCAACGCCTGGTGGAAGAGTGAAACTTTTGACATCTCATTGCTGGTTGGGAATGCTGCCAATGTGAAGATACGTTTTATTTTATGGGATGCGATACCAGGCTTTACCATTGGTGATAATTACGCCTGGTTTATCGATAACATCAGGATTATCGGGGCCTTTTCGGAGCTGAATCCCCCGGTAATCACCATGGTACCACCCATTCCTCAGGACACAGTGTACACCACAACGCCCTACCAGATCAAGGCAAAAATCACCGATGTTTCAGGAATTGATACTGCTTATGTGGCATATACGGTCAATACCGGCATTATTGATACCATCGGAATGGCTTTGGTGGCGGCAGATACCTTCCAGTGCAGCATCCCCTTTTACGGATTCGGAAGAACCATCCATTACAAGGTGATAGCCATTGATAACAGTGCGGCTCACAATATGGCCTCAGATCCTGCCACCGGTACCCGGATGATTTATGCAAAATACAGTCCGGGGGGCACAGTGACGATAGGTACCGGAACCACAGGGTCATCCACAGTGGGCCCGACCTATATCAGCAGTGCAACAAGCACATACCTTTACAGTAACCACATCAGCATGTTTACACCTGCCGAGATCGGATATACAGGTGCCCTGAGTACAATTTCATGGTATAAGACAGATGCCCAGGGGTACAACCTGAATAACGCAACTTACAGGATCTACCTGAAGCATACAACAGCTACCACTGTAAATTCGGCTGTTGGAACCTTCACCACAGAGCTGGCAGGGGCAACCCTGGTGTATGAGAATACCACCCAGAACCTGCCCCTTGCGGCTGGATGGGTAGATTTTGTGCTCACATATCCCAACGCATTCTCTTACAATGGAGTGCAGAACCTTATGGTGCTGGTGGACTGGTATCGTCCGGGTTCTCCCACCGGGGCAGTTCCATGGCAGTACACCACAGCCACTGGTATGGCATGTACATGGAGTTCAGCCACCAATCCCCCGAATATCACCTACGGTAACGGTAGCAGGCCAAATATCCGGATGACCTTTGTGACGCCTTCGAACCTGACCTATGATGCAGGAGTATCCCAGATTGTCAACCCCACCGGCGGGGTGATCGCCAATACTCCATTCAATGTGATTGCCAAAGTGACCAATTTCGGATCGGATACCCTGACTTCAGCTACGGTTAAATGGACCCTTGACGGAGTACAGCAGACGCCGTATGCCTGGACAGGCTCTCTTGCACAGGGACTGGTTACCCCGGATATCATACTCGGCTCCCTGACACTCCCGCTGGGTGTTCACACGATAAAAATCTGGACTGACAACCCCAACGGTCAACCAGATATGAATTATGGAAACGACACCTCCCAGATTTCTTTCATGGCTTGTGCAAATCTGCTCACCGGCACCTATACCATCGGGGGGTCGAATCCTGATTTTGCCTCATTCTCGGCAGCTATGATTGCGCTGGATCAATGTGGTATCAGCGGTCCTGTTACCTTTAATGTGGCTCCGGGTGCATACACCGAGCAGATTACAGTGCCTTTTATCAGCGGTGCCACCGCATCCAGTCCCGTGATATTCCAGTCGGCTAATGCAGACAGTACCTCTGTGGTGCTGCAATACGATGCTACATCGGCAGCTGCGAATTTCACCCTGAAGTTCGATGATGCCTCTTTTGTGACCTTCAGGAAAATGACCCTCAAGGCACTCAATAATACCAACGGAAGGGTTGTGGAGATCAGTGGTACTTCATCCGGCATAAAACTGGAAAACAACATTATTCAGGGGGTTGTAAATACCGCAAAGAGTTCTGATGCAGCCCGTGCCGTACTGTATTCAGGTGGCTCCACCAACCACTTCTGTGTGTTCAGTAACAACCGAATCCTGGATGGCGAACACGCTTTCTGGTTGAAAGGTGTGGCCTCTGCCAGGGAGATCGGGACCCAGATATCCGGTAACGTCATTACCGGGCAGATTATCAACGGAATTGCCCTTGATCAGCATTCGGCCCCTTTGATTCAGGGCAACAGTATTGAAGTTATGAACCAGGTGGATATCTTCAGAGGCATGTATATTCAGAATTCCGACAGCAGTATCCTGATCACAAAGAATAACGTTGTGATTCACAATGCAGTATCGGCCCCTGGTATTGAACTGGCCGGGTGTGTCTCAGATACGGCTTATCCCGGTTTGATTGCCAATAATATGGTGTCTGTGAAAATCGCTATCAGTGCTGCAAACAGCCTGTACCCGGCTGGTATGGTTTCCTACAGTTGTTCAAATCAGCGGTTTGTATTCAACAGTGTGAATCTGTGGGGAAGTTCAACCATCGCCAATGCATCTTTCCGGCTGTACGGAACCGGGTCCACCCAGGGGGTTGTCATGCTGAACAATAATTTTGTAAACCATGTAACCGGGGGTGTTGTACTTAATTTTGAAGGAGTAACGGCATCTGCTTTTATGAGCAATTACAACAATCTTTATGCAGAAGATGGGGGTACTGCTTTTCTTTCTGCGGGATACCCGGATCTGGCTGCCTGGAAGTCTTTCAGCAACGGGGACCTGAACTCGTTTGCCATCAAGCCCTACTTCAATTCCAGCTCAGACCTGCACACCTTCAACGGGATCCTGAATGGCTTGGCCACATCGCTTACGTATGTGTCGGATGATTTTGACGGGCAGCCCCGAAATGCGAACAATCCTGATCCGGGTGCCGATGAGTTTGACCCGCCTGCCATTGATGTGGCGATGCTTGAAATTCTGGCCCCTGCCGGAGGATGCAGGATGGACAGTACTGAAGCTGTAACGGTGATGATCCGCAATACCGGATCCACAAACATCACTTCAGGATTGTCGGCCCATTTCAGATTCGACAACAGTGCCACCATTGTCAGCGAAAGCATTTCAACGCCTGTCAATGCCGGGGATACACTTGTGTATACCTTTACGGCCACCGTAAATATGAAAGTTCTGGCGCCCCTGGTGACCGACACCTTTGCACTGGATGTGTGGACTTCCCTTACCGGAGATCCTGTTCCTTACAACGACAGCCTTTCGGATCAGTTCATTGCATTTTTCACCCCCAATCCACCGGTTGCCTCCGGAGTCACCATTCCTTTCGGTACTTCAGCTACCTTAACGGCCCTGAGCACCGACACTATCCTGTGGTATGCAAAGGATACCTCAACACTTGAATTGTCGCAGGGGGCAACCTATGTTACACCCCCTCTGTTTGCGAACACCACATACTGGGTTGCCTCCTCCACAGGAGCGGTACAGTCGTCGGGGCCATACACCCCCGGAGTGAATATAGCACCTCTTGCCACGGTATCTGCCAGCAATTGCAGCACCGGGCCCTGCAGTGCCTTTAACGACCTCAACTTCGGAACCTGTGGTACCCAGCTGGTATGGGTTTCCACTTCCAGTCCCCCCTCTTCAGTGCCCCATACCAACTATATCGATTTTGAATGGCCGGTGGCGAAAACCATTGATGGGATGAAAATCCACCATGCCAATACCACGGCACGTTTCCTTACGGGTGCCACTTTATACAAATGGGACAATGGTAACTGGGTAAGTTTTCACACCTTTAGCAACCTTCCGATGCAATGCGAGAATGTGGTTCCATTTCCGCTGGTTACCACAACCAAACTAAGGATTACTACATTCCAGATGACCGGTACCGGACAGACCTCCAACCCGAATTTCAGGGAAATAGAGGTATTTGAAGGCAATGCCACCGGTTGCGAGAGTGACCGGGTTCCGGTACTGGTAGCGGTTGGGCCTCCCCCGGCTGTTGATGCCGGTATCGCCCAGGTACTGTCTCCTGCAGGCTCCGTAAATTCAGGGTCACCTATACCTTTGGTGGTTTCACTGAAGAATTTCGGAAGCGATACCCTGATATCCGCCAAGATCTATTACAGCCTGAATTCAGTTTTGCAGGATTCAATAGCCTGGACAGGTTCCCTCCTCAAGGATTCAACCGAACAGGTTGTTGTGGATACCCTCAGTCTGGCCGGTGGCACCTATTGCATTAAATCCTGGACCGGTATGCCGAATGGTATTGCAGATGTGGTAGCAGCAAACGACAGTGCAACTTCCTGTTTCAATGCATGTATGGGTGGTACTTATACCATCGGACCGGCTGCCACTGGTACGTACAATTTCAATACCTTTAACGGTGCCGTTAATGCACTGATGGCTGCTGGGATCTGCGGACCGGTGGTCTTTGACGTGCAGCCCGGCACCTATACTGAACAGGTGACCATTCCACAGCTGGCTGGCGTAGATGCCATCAACACCGTCACATTCCGGGGTGCCACCGACAGCACGCTGGCGATCCTGCAGTTTACTGCTTCCAGCACTTCCAACTGGACCCTCCGTTTGAACGGTACCGATTACTTCCGTTTTGAAAAGCTGACCATCAAGGCGCTGGATGCCACTAGCGGAAGGGCGATTGAACTCATCAACGGAGCTATGTACAACCGGTTTGAGAACTGTCATATCACCACCACCGGGGTAACAGCCTCCACATCAAGCTGTATTTACGACTACAATACGCTGAATCACTACAATACCTACCTCAGTAACTACATGTCGGGAGGGTATTATACCATGTATATCTATGGGGTAAGTACCTCCTCCTGGGAGAAAGGCACTGTAATTCAAGGAAATACAATCACCGGATCCTATTACTACCCCATGTATGTGTATTATGCTGATTCAGTGCAGATTATCGGGAACAGGGTCATCAGCAGTACAGCGCCCTACTCGTACGGCATTTCAGCCTACTACATCAACAATATGTACCGGATTATCGGCAACTATGTGAATATTGTCGGGAGTTCGACCAGTGCCTGTTACGGAATACGGGATTATTACGGCAACTACGCAAGTTACAATGCGAACCCCAATGGTTTTGGCCTGGTAGCGAATAACATGATCATTATTTCAGGGGGTACGGGTACCAACTATGGGTTGTATTCCTACTATGGCAATGGCACCGAGACGTATTACAATTCGGTGAGTATCCGTTCGGGAGCTGTTGCCAGCAGGGCCCTTTATCAGGCCAGCACTTCCTCAAATACACTGGGGCAGATTTACAAAAACAATATTTTCCATAATTCTGCAGGGGGGTATGCGGCCTATTTCAGCACCCCGGCGCAGGTTACGGCCAGCAACAATAATGATTTTTACGCCACAGGGATCAACCTTGCCTACTGGGGCGCCGATGTGCAGACCCTCACAGCTTTGCAGGCTGCCAGTGGCAAGGATGCCAACTCGGTAAGTATCGATCCTCCTTTCACCAGCGTTACGGACCTTCACCTTTCCAACACCAACCTATCCGGGAAAGGGACTCCGGTTGGAGCCATCAACTACGATTTTGACGGAGAAACACGTTCTCCTTTTCTTCCTACCATCGGAGCCGATGAGGTTGCCTTGCTGGCTAAGGATGCCGGGGTAACCGCCATCACAACCCCTTCGGGTACCACCAGTGAAGGCCAGAGCTATCCTTTTACCGTAACGGTGGCAAATTTCGGTACCGACACCCTGTTCACCTTTGACGTGCAATATCAGGTCAACGGTGGTACTCCGGTTATCGCCACCTTCAACGATACCCTGCTGACGGGAGGATCCAAGAGCTTCTCGATGCCGGCCATGATCTCCCCGGCCGGCAACTACCAGATCTGTGCAAAGACCCTGCTCGCCAACGACAGCAATGCTTTCAACGATCAGTCCTGCAAGACCCTGTTTGGTATCCCCCTTTATGATGCCATGGCTGTTTCGCTGGTCGGATTGGTCAATGGATGTAATGTGGGATTGGATACGATCAGCATGTGGGTAAAGAACCTTGGGGTAAACGCCATCAACAGTCCGGCTCCGTCTGCTGTCACCATCGGTTACCGCATTAAACCCACTGCCCCGGTTGTAACCCAGAGCTTCACGCCGGTGCTGCTGCCTGGCGACTCAGTTCTGGTCCATTTCAGTACCCTGGCTGATTTTTCGGTTACTTTGGTGGATGATACCTTCAATGTGAAGGCCTGGATTGACCTGACCGGTGATAATGTGAAGTATAACGACACTGCGTATGCCCAGCTGATTTCGAAACAGGTTCCTGCTCCTCCAGTGGTTACCAACGTCACGATTCCCTATGCCACAAGCACCACGTTAACCGCTACAAGTCCTGATTCCGTCCTGTGGTTTGACTCCCAGACCGCATTAACGCCCATTGCCGGAGGCCCTACCTATACCACACCGTTGTTATACAATCCAACTACCTATTGGGTGCAGGCCGGAACCAATTCCTTTACCGGTGGTTTGTCAGCATTCACCTCCCTTGCCTCCGGAAACAGCTTTGACGGGAACATGTTTGACATAACACCCACCACAACGATAACCCTTGACAGTTTTGATGTAAATATTGCAGGGGGTGCGGATGTGATCGAACTTTACTATCGGTCAGGTACTTATGTGGGTCATAACAATGACAGTACCGGCTGGATAAAGGTAGGATCCTGCACAGTTAATGGCCTGGGTTCCGGTGTGGCAACCCGTGCCGTGGTGGGCGGGGTGACCCTTCAGCCAAACCAAACCTATGGTATCTACATTACTGTGGTTACTGGTACCATGTATTATAGCAATGTCACACAGGGAGTGATTCAGAACTTCCCTGATTTCAGTTGTATGTTCGGGCAGGGGGGAGGATATCCTTTTGCGCTGGCAAATACCGGAAGAATGTGGAACGGGCGCATCTACTATTCAAAGGGAACGGCAGGATGTGCCAGTACCCGGGTGCCCCTTGTAGTGTCCCTTTCTGCTCAGCCTTCCTGTGATCTGGGGGTGAGCCAGGTGATTGAACCCGTGCCAATGGTTAATCTTGGCACCCAGGAGCCGGTGAAGGTGAGGATCCAGAATTACGGATCTGCGGCACAGAGCAATTTCCCGGTCAGTTTTCAGGTTGATAACCTGCCGGTAGTAACCGAGACTGTAAGTGCTGCGCTGGCAGTCAACGGGTTTGTCGATTACACCTTCACCACCAAGGCAAATCTCTCTGTTCCGGGTACCACCTACACCATCAAGGCCTGGCCAGGGATAACCTGTGATACGACCCATCAGAACGATACCACTTCCAAATCGGTTACCAACCTGCTGCCCAATTATTGTATATCCTCTGCTACCAGTGCGCTGAACCAGGAGATCACCAATGTATCCCTCAATACCCTCAATAATACCTCAGCCCCCACCGGTGCGATGTATACCAATTTCATCAGTACGGTTCCTGCCACGATGCTCTCTCCGGGGGTTAATTACAACATGACCATTACATCCTCCTTTGCTCCCGGATCCTCCACCTCGCAGAGTTGCTGGGCAAAAGCCTGGATCGATTTCGACCGCAACGGTGTGTTTGACCCGGTGAATGAAATGGTATTCAGTAATGCCACTTCCTCTTCCAATACGATTACAGCCCAGGTTACTGTACCTGCAAACGCCATAATGGGGAATACCTATATGCGGGTTGTGCTGAACCAAACCACCAATGCCACGCTGGTTACCCCCTGCGGCACCTATACCTATGGCGAAACGGAAGACTATGCCATCACCATTGCTCCTCAGGCCCCCTGCGATGCCGGTGCGATTGCAATTCTGCAACCCGCCGGAATGACCCAGGCGGGTGCTTCACTGCCGGTGTGGGTGAAATTCACCAATTTCGGATCACAGGCTATTGCTGCCAATACGTTATCGTTAGCCTACAAGGTGAACAACGGAACCCCGGTCACGGTCAATATCACTTCGTCCCTTGCTCCGGGTGCTACCGACAGCATCCAGATGCCTCCTTTTGTGGCCACCATGGGCTACAATACCATCTGTGCCTATACGACCCTGGCCTGCGACACATCGCTGTTCAACGATCAGGTATGCAAATCCGTATATGCCCAGTATTACACAACGGTGCCTTATTTCGACAACTTTGAAGGCCCAAATAATTTCTACAAACCTGACCTCACACCCGACTGGCAACTGGGAACCCCGTCTGCCAACATCATCAATTCGGCCTATTCCGGTACTAAAGCCTGGGTTACCAATCTTACAGGGGACTATTCCAATAATGCCGATGAATACATCTATACCCCGGTATTCGACTTCACCGGATTGGGTGTAACCGACACGGTTACCATCAGTTTCTACCACTGGCTTGCCATGGCATCAGGTGACTACGGGCAGTTACAGTACAAGGTGAATGGGAGTGCCGGATGGGCCAATCTGGGATTTGTAGGGGATGCAAGCGGCACCAACTGGTACAATATGCAGGTAGGAGGGGTGCACTATTTCAGCCAGGTGAACTCGGGGTGGATGTATTCCGCCTACAAGCTTTCACCTGGCACCTTCAACGGGAACGACACGGTGCAGTTCAGGTTCAGGTTCTATTCAACCGCTTCGGGTACTTCCAACGGATGGGCCATTGACAACTTCAACCTGGCTTTGCCTGTGGTACCAAACGATGTCGGGATATCGGCCATCACCTATCCCCTGAACGACACAGCAGCCGGCAGCCAGATCAATGTGGAAGTTTTGATCAAAAACTTCGGCACCAACACCCAGGTAATGATTCCGCTGCAGTTGAAAATCAATGGTGTATCTGTGAGCAGCGAGACCTGGACGGGGACCCTTGCCTATCAGGCAACTGCTGCATACACCTTTGTAATTCCCATTACAGCTCCATCTTCCACCTACCAGCTTTGTGCAGCCACCATGCTCCCGGGGGATGCATTTGCTTCAAACGATGAGCTTTGCAAGAGCTTCAATGCCCTGCCGGCATATCATGATGTGGGCGTTGTGCAGATTGTAGCACCTCTGCCCGATTCCATCGGTGAAATCTGCTTCTACGATCCGGTCACCCACCCCTGGTACATGAAGGATGTGATTGTAAGGATTCAGAATTTTGGGCAGAACTCCCAGACGAGCATACCGGTTAAATATACCTTCTTCAATGGTGGACCTCAGATGACAGATACCTGGACGGGCACCCTGGCACCGAATGCCCAGGTGGATTACATTCTGCAAACCCAGTTCCCGCCAAAAATCGGTGCCCAGCAGCTGTGTGCCGAGACCAACCTTACCGGCGATTTCATCATCACCAACAACAAGGCATACCAGAGCTATATCGGCAGAACCTGTATCGGGATTGATGATGTGATGGCAGATGGTATTGTGCTGATGCAGAATGTTCCGAATCCTGCAACCCTCTCAACTACAATTGGCTATGTAATTCCCACAGGAGGTGATGTTACTTTTGGTCTGATGAACCTCGTTGGCCAGCATCTGTTGTTGCAAAGAGGCACCAAACCATCGGGAAGCCATTCTGTGGAGGTTGATCTTTCCACGATGCCATCAGGAGTGTATTACTACTACATCGAGTTTGGCGGCCAGCGCCTTACCAGAAAAATGGTTGTAGGCAGGTAGTATCTGTTTGTATGTCAAATCACTCCGGTTATCCCCCTGCATGGCGAGGGAGATAACCGGAGGTTTTTTCTTTTTTTTTCTTTTTTTATTTTATCTGATGTGCGGATAAATTATCTAATTTAGTAGTCTGCAAAAAATCTGAATTGATAATCCATTAAATCATCTGATATGAGAACTATACTACTTTTGATCGGTATGATGTTCCTTATGGGAATCACCCAGGCACAGACCTTGATTTATTCCGAGAATTTCGAGACCAACTCGCTGCCTGACAGTGTGGTATTGACGGGAACCGGAACTTCGGGATCGAGTTCAGCCCTTTTCAGCCAGGGAGTTCGAAGCGACTCGATGCGCATTGCCCTGGCGGGCGACAGCGTGGTTATGACGACCCAGGCGTTTTCAACCACAGGCAACTCATTCGTAATGCTCTATTTTGATCAAATCTGCAAGATTGAGTTTTTTGATGAGGGTTATATCGAAGTATCAAACAACAACGGAGTCACATGGACCCGTCTTACGGCTGCCCAATATCAGGGAATCAGTCAGTTTGGTACCCAGGGGGATAAGTTCACCGCAGCGGCTTATGCCAATGATTGGGCTGCAGGATCCTATGCGGTGCCATCCAATGCCTGGTGGAAGAGCGAAACATTCGACATTTCCCTCCTTGTCGGCAATGCTGCCCAGGTGAAGATCAGGTTTGTGCTCCGCGACGCCCAGCCTGGCAGCGTAATGCCCGACAATTATGCCTGGTTTCTCGATAATATCCGGGTGGTCGGCGCATTCTCCGAGCTGAACCCTCCCATCCTCACCATGATTCCTCCCATTGTGCAGGATACGGTATATTCCACCGGACCCTATCTTGTGAAAGCCGTTATTACGGATCAGTCACTGATAGATACAGCGTATGTCAAATACTGGGTGAATACCGGGAGCCCGGTAACCCTGGGGATGACCCGACTTACCAATGATACCTTCCAGGCTTTTATCCCGTTTTTCGGTTTTGGGAAAAACATCCATTATTACGTGGAGGCTGTTGACGGTTCAGCAGCGCACAATGTTGCCAATTCAGCTACCTACCACTTCTACTGCAAGTTCAGCACAGGCGGTACGTTTACTTTGGGAACCGGCACTACCGCCAATGCAAACACCAACTATCCTGCACCTTATGGCAACTGGTATTATGGGGCAAAGCACCAGTTTATCATTCTGGCATCTGAGCTCCTGGCGCTGGGTGCTCCCGGAGGCGCCATCGGATCTCTGGCCTTTGATGTAGCCACGGTCCAGGGTACCGCCCTCCAGAACTTCTATATCAAGATGGGGCATACCACGCTGACTGCTGCTACAACCACCTTTGTTCCAAACCTCACGCAGGTATACAGTGTACCTTCCTATACCGATGTGGCAGGATGGAACACCCACACTTTCCAGACCCCGTTTGTATGGAATGGGACTGATAACCTGGTGGTGGAAGTATGCTTCAACAATTCATCCTATACCAACAATGCTTCTACCTATTATACCGCCACTCCTTTTGTTTCGTGTGTGTATTACAATTCGGATGCATCAGGGATTTGTGCTACCACCAGCGCATACAGTACCAGCAGCAACAGACCCAACATGAAGATCGAGATTCTGGGGGTGAGTTCCCTTACCCTTGATGCCGGGGTAGGGCAGATTGTGTATCCCACAGGCGGTGTGGTGGCAAATACTTCTTTTGCTGTTACCGCACAAGTGAAGAATTATGGTACCGATACACTGCTTTCTGCAACGGTGAACTGGAGACTGGACGGCGTATTACAAACCCCGTATGCCTGGACCGGTTCTCTGCTCAAAGACTCATCCTCTTCGGTGATAACCCTTGGTACCATTAATCTTGCACAGGGAGTTCATGATATCATTGCCTGGACTGACAACCCCAACGGGCAACCAGACCTGAATACCGGCAACGACTCTTCAAAAATCAGTTTTATGGCCTGTGCGAACCTCCTGGCCGGCACCTACACTGTGGGAGGTACCAACCCCGATTTTGCTGATATCAATGCTGCAATCATTGCGCTCACCCAATGCGGTATCAGTGCACCTGTTACTTTCAATGTGGCGCCTGGCACGTATACGGGACAGTATATCCTTCCCTGGATCAGCGGCAGCTCAGCTACCAATACCGTCACCTTCAAGGCTGCCAACAACGACAGCACGTCGGTGATCCTTCAGCACACAGCACTGAATACGGCTTCCAACTACATCATGAAGCTCGACGGGGCAATGCACATCATCCTGAAAAATCTCAAATGGTCACCCGGCAGCACTACCTTTGGAACCGCTTTACTGATCACCAATGGCGCACAGAACAATCTGGTCCAGGGTTGCCATCTTACCGGAAATCCAGGGACTACCGAGGATCTGGCTGTCATCAGGCTGAACGGAGCCTTGTGCCACAGCAACCAGTTCATCGGCAACTATATCAGTGGTGGCTCTTATGGCATATACGCCAAAGGGGGATCCACGGCAGCGAAAGTAAATAACATCACTGCCACCGGGAATGTGATTGAAGGATTCGATTACACCGGTATCCGTGGGGAGTTTGTGGATCAGATGACATCAACAGGCAATACCATTACCTCTGCTGTGAGCTCAACCGGTCAGAAAGAGGGGATCCATTACCTGTATGGTGGTGCTGATCTGAAGGTGCTTAAAAATAAGATCGTGATGTCGAACGGTTTCAATACCAATGCCATCAATTTTGAAAACTGCACCACCACTGTTGCCACCCAGGGGCTGATTGCCAATAATTTCGTCAGCATTACCAGTGGTACGAGTAACACTTTCGGGATCAGGATCCAGTATTCATCCTACCAGAGGATTTACCATAATTCCGTGTATGTAAATGGCACCAGCAGCACCGCTACCCGGGGGATCAATCCTACCGGTACCTCCAGTCAGATCTCGGTACTGAACAACATCGTGGAGTGTAATTTTTATCCAACCCTTTATGAAGGAACCTCTGTGGTAAGGTCGAATTACAATAACTTCTACTCCTCCACCAATCTGTACGGGTACTATACCACGGCCTATATAAACTTCAGCTCTCTGGCAGCACTGAAGGCCGCCACCCAAATGGACACCAATTCGGTTTCGACCATACCCCTGTTCGTTGGCACCACAGATCTGCATACCTTCAACGGATTACTCAATGGCATAGCAACCCCGCTTGCTGAGGTAACAGATGATATAGACGGAGAACTTCGTGATCTGCTGGTACCCGACCCGGGTGCCGATGAATTTACACCCTCACCCTATGATGCTGCAGTGATTACCATCACTTCTGCCGTTAGTGGTTGTGGTTATTCGACCCAGGAGGATGTGATCATTGAAATAAAAAATGCAGGAAGTGTGGTTATTAATGGTAACCTTACAGCTTATTACCAGATTTTGGGCGCCTCAGCACCGGTGAGTGAACCGGTTACCACTTCTATTCAACCGGCCAGCAGCATCCAGTTTACCTTCAGCAACAAGGCCAATCTGTATGTGGATTCCCTTCTGATGGATTCGGTATTTACCTTTAAAGCCTGGGTAGTGCTTACGGGAGATATTCAGCAGGCGAATGATACAGCAAATGCATTCTTTACTTCATCTTTTGCACCTTATCATCCGATTGTGAATGATACAACGGTTCCTTTTGGATCCTCTGTGACGTTGCCGGCATCCAGCTACTACAGTGTGTATTGGTACGATTCACTGTTATCTGTCAATAATTTCCATGTTGGTTCTACCTACACAACCCCTGTGCTCTATGGAAGCACAACGTATTATGTGGAAGCAAAAACCTCGAGTTTTGCTGACAGTATGTTATACATTGCCAGCCAGTCCAATGTATATACCTCTTCCCAGACCCGTGGCTACCATTTTACGGCACCGGTAGATATGACTATTATGGAGCTGATGGTTCCAACCACTGTTACATCGGGGGGCCAGTATATCCAGGTGGTTAAATTCAACGGATATCCTCTCAGTTACCCCAACGGCAGTACCTTCACCACGCTGGCATATATACAGAACGCTCCATTCGGTGTAGCCCAGCAGGTAAACATCCCTGTAATGGCCGGTGACCAGATCGGGATCATCGGAGCATCAAATTCTTCGGGTACCACCATGCATAACTCTTATGGTCCTGCCCAGGTGGCATCCAGTATTAACGGCATACCTGTCACCCTCAGACGTCTGGTGTATCAGAGTCCGCTTTCTACAGGTGCTGCTGCCTCAGGATCAATAGGACTGGAACAGAGTTCCAGCATTGCCAGAGTTGAAATGAAATACCGGATCGGAGCAGAAGGCTGCCCAAGTGACAGAGTTCCGTTAAATGTATTTGTTGGAAATCCTCCTCCCCTGGACCTGAGCGTGGTTACCATCAACACTCCCGTGACCGGTTTTGACCTCACGGCCACAGAACCTGTAACCGTGGTTCTCAGGAATTTCGGTACACAAACCATCAGCAACTTCCAGGTAGGGTACAACATCAATGGAGGAACCGCTGTGGTTGAGACGGTAGCCGGGCCTCTGGCCACCAATGCGGTTATGAACTACACGTTCACGGCCCCGGCAAATCTTTCAGCCTATCAGATTTACGACATCAAGGCCTTTGCTAAACTGACAGGTGATACGATTGTGGTGAATGACACTGCCCAGAAGACTGTGGAGAACAAGATGCTGATTTTCTGCCAGTCGGCAGCACAGTATGCCGGATATGAGGAAATTGTGAATGTTACCCTGAATACCCTGAATAATACCAGCGTGGCCAATATGGCCAATTACACCGACTATACAGCCACTGTGCAGCCCACGGTACTTTCACCGGGATCTACCTACCCGGTTTCGGTTTCGTCCGGGTTCCCTCCCGGCTATACTTACCAGTACAGCTGCTACACCAAGGCCTGGATCGACTTTAACCACGATGCCGTGTTCGATCCCGTGACCGAGATGATTTTCGGTGCTGCCACTACCAGTTCCAATACGGTTTCAGGTACCTTCACGGTACCTGCAAATGCTGCTCCGGGGATTCAGAGGCTGAGGGTGGTATTAAGTGAGACTTCAACTGCATCACAGGTGACTCCCTGCGGTTTGTATTCTTATGGCGAAACGGAGGATTATGTGGTGATGATTGCCCCCAGCATTCCCTATGATGCCGGTGTTACTAGTATTATAAATCCCACCGTCACGCAGTTCCTCACCGAAGGTGATACCATCCCCGTTCTGGTGGAGGTAACCAATTTCGGTACAGATACCCTTACTGCGCTGAGTGCGGCTTACACCATCAACAACGGCACCCCGGTAGTTACCCCGTTTACAGGCTTGTCGATTCCCCAGTTTGGCAAGGATACCCTGACCCTTCCCTCGTTTATATGCCCGCCGGGCACCTTCACCCTTTGCGCTTACACCATCCTCACCGGTGACTCCAATGCATTCAACGACCAGACCTGCAAGACCCTCTTTGGTAATCCCCAGGTCGACCTGTGGACCTACCAGGCCTCCTCGGTGGCTGATGGATGTAATCTGGCCATGGATACCATCCGAATGTGCTTCAGGCATGTAGGCGGTACCCCCATCACCGGTGGCATTACAGCCAATTACCAGGTGAATGGCGGCCCGGTGGTAACAGAACCGCTCGCCATGACTATGAACCCGGGAGATTCCAGCTGTTACACCTTCACCACCCTGTACAATTTTGCAGTTACCACTGTGGATTCGGTATTCACGATCAAAACCTGGGCTAAGCATGTCAACGACGGAGTGCAGGTCAACGATACGGCCCTTAAGGTGGTGAAATCCCTCCACACCCCGGCTTCCCCCACAGCCACTGCCATCACGGTTCCTTACGGTACCACTGCCCTGGTGAGTGCAGTATCTCCCACCAATGATACCCTTCTTTGGTACAAAACTGCCAGTGGTGGTAATTTCTTTACGATGGGTTCTTCCTTTACCACCGGCATTCTTTACAACGACACAACCTTCTATGTGGAGGCTGTCGGGGCTGTACCCTACCAGACCTTCACCCTTGGCACCGGTACCCTGCAGAACACCAGTACCAGCTATCCGACACCTTACGGTAACTACTACTGGGGTAACAAGGAACAATACCTGCTGCTTGCCAGCGAACTTACAGCCCTCGGTATGGTTGCAGGCGAGATCTCATCCCTGGCATTTGATGTAGCTGTACCCGAGGGTACTCCTTTGCAGAATTTTACCATCAAAATGGGCGCTACTACGCTGACTGCCATGACTATGCAGTTTATTCAGACCGGACTCTCCACGGTATATACCACTTCATCCTATTCTGATGTTTCGGGCTGGAATGTGCATGCATTCCAGAGTCCCTTCCAGTGGGATGGGGTAAGCAACATTGTTGTTGAGGTGTGTTTCAATAATTCAAATTATACCAATAACGGAATCGTTAAGCAGACCACCACATCTTTTGTATCCACCACACATTACAACCAGGATGCCTCCGGGGTGTGTGGCAACACTTCCGGCAATAATACCTTCACGAAGCGGCCTAATATGCAACTGGTGGCAGGCGCCAACGGCTGCTCCAGCAGCAGGGTTCCGGTACAGGTATTTGTATCAGGCCAGCAGCCGTGCGACCTGGGTATTGTTACCATCCTGCAGCCAACTACTGCAGTCAATCTAACAGCCAATGAGGATGTAAAGGTGAGGGTTCAGAATTTCGGAACAGCTGCCCAAAGCAACTATACGGTGAGCTATCAGATCGACAATCAGCCTGTGATCACCGAAACCATCACTGCCTCCCTTGCTGCCAGCAGCTTCCTGGATTACACCTTTGCTGCCAAGGCCAACCTGGCAAATACCGGAGTTACCTATCAGATTAAGGCATGGGCAACCATTGTATGTGATTCTGTGCATGTGAACGATACCGCATGGCGCTCGGTTACCAACCTCATTCCTTCTTACTGCCCTTCTTCTGCCACGAGTCCGGCCTATGAGGATCTTACGAATGTAACCCTGCATACCCTCAACAATACCTCAGCTGCCGTGGGCTCTATGTATACCAATTTCACACAAACCGTGCTGCCTCCGGTACTATCGCCGGGGATGACCTATCCGATGAGCATCTCTACCGGTTTTCCTCCGGGGTATTCCTATGCCTATAGCTGTTGGGTGAAAGCCTATATTGATTTCGATCGTGACGGTACACTGGATCCGGTGAATGAAATGATCTTCAGCATGGCAACCACTTCCTCAAATACTGTGAACGGCACCTGTTCCATTCCTGCCACGGCGCTGCCGGGCAATACCCTGATGCGTGTGGTGTTTGTGGAAACTTCTTCCGCAAGTTCAGTTAACCCCTGCGGAACATACAGCTGGGGAGAAACTGAGGATTATATGGTTACCATTTCACCCCAGGGAGCCTGTGATGCTGGTGTGATAGCCGTGATGCAACCGGTAAGCCCGATGCAGGCAGGACTGAGTTCTCCGGTTTGGGTGAAGTTCATGAATTTTGGTACGGATACGATCCAGACCGGGACTTTATCGCTGGGTTACATATTCAACAATGGAACCCCGGTCATAACCCCTTATCCCGGCAGCCTTGCCCCGATGGCAACTGACAGTATGGCACTGCCCAATGTAACGCCGGTAATGGGGAATAACACCCTATGCGTATATACCATCCTTGCCTGTGACTCCACTACCTTTAACAACCAGATCTGCAAGAATATCTACGGCCAGTACTCAACCACAGTTCCCTATTTCGATGATTTTGAAACCTCAAACCTCTGGTACAAGCCCGATGTGAATTCAAACTGGCAATACGGAACCCCCGCTGCCAACGTGATCGACACGGCTTATTCCGGCACCAAGGTATGGGCCACAAACCTGACCGGGGACTACACCAACGGGGCCAACGATTACCTGTACACCCCGATGTTCGATTTCAGCAGTCTCGGTGCCACTGACACGGTTACACTCAGTTTCTACCACTGGCTCGATATGGCCACAAACGATTATGGCCATCTCCAGTACTCCCTGGATGGTGGTGCCAACTGGGCCAACCTGGGCTTTATGGCTGATCCGATGGGAACAAACTGGTACAATGCACAAAGTGGGGGTACCCATTATTTCAGTCTTACCAACACCGGATGGCAGTATTCGGCTTACAAACTGCAACCCGGTATCTTTAACCTGCACAATGAAGTTCAGTTCAGGTTCAGGCTCAGCACCAACAGCACCGGAACAGCCAATGGCTGGGCGCTCGACAACTTCAACCTGGCGTTGCCGCTTGTTCCCAATGACGTTGGGGTGATGAGCATCGACAGTCCGGTGAATGATACTGCAACCGGCAGCAACGCTTCAGTTACCGTTACCCTGATGAACTTTGGCACCAATGTCCAGACTTCGATACCTGTGGTATTGAAACTGAATGGGGTGACCATCCAGACCGGCACCTTTACTGGCACTTTGCAGCCACAGGCTACCACTTTATTTACCTTTCCAAACCCGTTTACGGTACCGGCCACAGCCCATCAGCTGTGTGCTGAAACCCAGCTCACCGGGGATATTTACACGATCAACGATGGTAAATGCAAAAACTTCAATCCTTTACCGGCACTGGTGGATGTTGGCGTATTGCAGATAGTGTCACCATTGCCCGACTCGGTGGGCAGGATCTGTTTCTACCATGCCGCTGCCCAACCCTGGTACCAGTTTACCGTACGGGTACTCATCCGGAATTTTGGACAGAATACCCAAACCTCTATCCCTCTGAAATATTCCTTCAGTACCGGAGGCACCGTGTACACGGATACATGGACAGGAACGCTGGCCCAGAATTCCCAGGATACCTTCAACCTGACTACCCTTTTCCTGCCTGTGATTGGAGCGCAGCAGGTGTGCGTTGAAACAGACCTCGGGGGTGATGCCGTAAGCACCAACAACAAAGGCTGCTTAACCTATACGGGTGTGCAGTGTACGGGTATCGATGACTATGGCCAGTATGGATTTATTCTGCATCAGAATGTACCGAATCCATTCAGCCAGCGTACGCTGATTGAATTTGAAACCCCGACCGGTGGACTGGCCTCACTTTCTGTTGTGAATGCTGTGGGACAACCGGTGTATATGGAGCAAAAACAGAGCGCTGCCGGTATTGCCAGGTTTGAGGTGGATGCCGGACAACTGGCTGCCGGGGTGTATTACTATTCGGTTGAAATTAACGGAGTCAGACAAACACGTAAAATGGTAATCCGAAAGTAGCTTAGATAAACCTTGAAGAAGGCGCCCCGATGGAGGCGCCTTCTTTTTTGATTTTATTCTGGCAGCCAACAGATGTAAGGGAAAAATTGTCTTTTTCACGAGCCTTTTTTATGCTTGCAAAGATTTATTGTGTACTTTAGACCCCTCGAAAAACTTCAACCTAAATCGATATATTATGAGATGGATCTTTACCCTGCTTGCATTATTGCTGATCTCCAGTGTTATGCAGGCGCAGACGTCGCTTTTTACTGAGAACTTTGAAACCACTTCCGCGCCCGATAGTGTGGTATACACCGGTAACGGATTACACGGCAAGAGTTCCATGCTTTTTTCGCAGGGGTTGCAAAGTGACTCAATGCGGATTGTCGTTTCCGGAGACTCCGTGGTCATGACTACCCAGGCATTTTCCACCACCGGCAACTCTTTCGTGATGCTCTATTTCGACCAGATCTGCAAGATTGAATGGAATGATGAAGCCTTTATTGAAGTATCGAATGATAATGGTACAACATGGACCAGGCTTACCGGGGCGCAATACCAGGGAGCCAGTCAGTTCGGTACCCAGGGGAACAAGTTCTCCTCCATGTCTTATCTCGACTGGGTGCCTACCACTATTGCCACCCCAACCAATGCCTGGTGGAAGAGTGAAACCTTTGATATTTCGCTGTTGGTGGGAAATGCAGCCAATGTAAAGGTCCGGTTTATCCTCAGGGATGCCATGCCTGGGAGCAGCTTTGGCGACAATTATGCATGGTTTCTCGACAACATCAGAGTAATGGGAGCCTATTCCGAGCTGATCCCTCCTGTGCTTACGATGCTGCCTCCGATTGTGCAGGATACCGTATACAGCACCGGCCCCTATGTGGTGCGGGCCCATATCACTGACCAGTCTCTTGTGGACACGGCATATCTGGTATATTGGGTGAATGTGGGAACTCCTGACACTGTCGGGATGACCAAACTTCCTGCAGACACATTCAGTGCTTCGATCCCGTTCTTTGGCTTCGGGAAGAACATCCACTACTATGTGGTAGCTGTGGATGGTTCGGCAGCCCATAATACAACCACCTCCAGTACCTACCACTTCTACTGCAAGTTCAGTACCGGTGGGACCTACACTCTTGGTACGGGTACCACCGTAAATACCACCACGGGATATCCAACCCCATATGGTAACTTTTATTGGGGAAGCAAAGAGCAATATCTGATCCGTGCCAGCGAGATGCTGGCATTGGGGATGCCCGGAGGTCCAATTTCATCCCTTGCCTTTAATGTTTCCAACGTCAATTCTTGTCCGGGGCTGACTGGATTCACTATCAAGATGGCACACACCACCGTTTCGGCACTAACCAGTTTTACAACCTCCGGATTGAACACGGTATACAATAACAACTTTTATCAACCGGTAGTTGGCTGGAATACCCACACCTTCCAGACTCCATTTGTGTGGAATGGTGTTGACAATGTGCTGATTGAAGTATGTTTTAATAACTCCAGCTATGTTTCCAGCGGGAATGCAAGTGTAAACCAAAGCGCAACTGCCTTTAACAGTGTATTGAACTTCCATACCGATAATTCTACGGTTTGCAGTACTCCCGGTACCCCTTCAACCTATGCACAGAGGCCTAATATGAAGATTGAGATCCTTGGTGTCACTTCATTGACCCTGGATGCCGCGGTAGGGCAGATCGTATACCCCACCGGTGGTGTGGTGGCCAATACCCCGTTTGATGTAAAGGTAAAGGTAAAGAATTACGGTACTGATACCCTCAATGCAGCCACAGTGAACTGGAGGCTTGATGGAGTACTTCAGTCCCCGTATGCATGGACCGGCTTCCTGCTGAAAGATTCGAGCTCAACCGACATTATTCTTGGGAACATCACCCTTGCCAACGGATACCATACCATCGTGGCCTGGACCGATAACCCCAACGGCCAGCCCGATCTGAATACCGGTAACGACTCCTCCAAGATCAGCTTTATGGCCTGCGCCAGCCTGTTATCAGGGAATTATACCGTTGGTGGTACCGGTGCCGACTTTCCAACCTTCTCTGGTGCCGTTACCGCTCTGGAACAGTGCGGTATTTCAGGCCCTGTTACCTTCAATGTGGCTCCCGGCACCTACAATGAGCAGATTTCCATTCCATGGATCAGCGGATCATCAGCCACCAATACGATAACATTCCAGTCGGCAACCCCTGACAGTACACTGGTTACCCTTACCTATGCCGCCACCGGAACTGCCAACAACTACCTGGTACAACTATCAGGTGCTGAGAGGGTTATCTTTAAAAATATCAAGTTTGTACCCACTGGCACCACCTATGCCACTGCCTTCAAATTTACCAACGGAGCGAAATACAATACCATCACCGGAAACCTTTTTATAGGTGTGGCGGGTACCACCGATGACCTGATCATTATCAGGGGGGAGGGTGCCACCAATTCCGACAATTTCATTACCGGCAACCGGCTTGAGAGCGGATCCATCGGCATGTATTTCAAGGGACAGAGCACTGCTGCCAGGTTGGAGCGCATCCAGATTCAGGGCAATGTGCTTGAAGGGTTTACCAATGCCGGTATCAAACTTGAGCTGGTGGGAGCCATCACCGCAGAAGCCAACCTCCTGAGTTCAGCGGTTACCAACACTGGTACAAAGCACGGGTTTCAGGTTCTATATGGTGGAGATACCATTAAGCTCATCCGTAACCAGATCGTGCTGTCAAATTCCACCAACACCAACGGGATCTATCTGGAGAACTGCACCTCTGCTGTGGGGATGGAGGGCCTGGTAGCCAATAATTTCATTGCGATCCTCAATGGCTCCAACCTTACTTACGGGATGCGCATCATGACAACTTCCCACTGGAATATCTTCTACAACTCCCTGGACATCACGGGAACAAGCAATACAGATACCCGTGGGGTAAATACAGTATCTTCCAGCAGCTACATCCAGGTGCTCAATAACAATATCCGGAGTAACAAGTATCCTACTTTTTACGAAGGAAGCTCCTGCAGCCGCTCCAATTACAATAACCTCCTTTCTACGGGGAACCTCTATGGGTACTATGTAACCAGCTACATGAATTTTACGACCCTGGCTGCTTATAAGGCTTCTGCTCAAAAAGATTCCGCATCGCTGTCGGTTCCTCCGTTCTACACATCCGCAACGGATCTTCACACTTCAAACGGATTGCTGAACGGTTCAGCAATGCCTGTGGCCAGTGTGCTCAATGACATCGACAATGATCTGCGTGATCTGTTGATTCCTGACATAGGCGCTGATGAATTTATTCCCTCCTCCTATGATGCAGCTGTTTTGACCATCACCGCTCCCCTCACCGGTTGTGGCAAGACTTCCAGTGAGCCGGTTACCATGGTGATCAAGAACGTGGGTGCTGTTCCCATCACCAGTGGACTCAATGCAAACCTCAGATTCAACGGCAGTGCTACCGTTATTTCAGAGCCTGTGGTTGCTACCATCAACCCGGGTGATACCTTTTACCATACTTTCACTGCAACGGTAAATATGGATGTTACGGCATTTGCCCAGGATTCGGTTTATGCCATACAAGTCTGGACCACATTAACCGGAGATAATGTACAACAGAATGATACAGTAAATGTATGGCCCGAAAGCTACTACACGCCTGTTCCGCCTGTGGTAACCAACACTTCGGTTCTATATGGCCATACGGCATCACTTACGGCCACCTCGAATGATACATTGTTCTGGTACACAACGGATACAGCCACTGTTGAAGCATTTATGGGCAATCCTTACGTTACCCCACCGCTGTTTGATACCACCACCTTTTATGTTTCGGCCGGTGTGTTCTCTGCAGGGCAGGCTACTGTAGGAACCGGTACCCTTCAGAATTCATCCTATGGTTACCCGACTCCTTATGGCAATTATTATTGGGGGGCCAAGCACCAGATGCTGGTCACCGCTGCCGAGCTTACAGCATTGGGGATTAAAAAGGGCAATATTCAGGCTCTTGCCTTTGATGTGGCCAACGTAAACGGAGCTGTACCCCATGTTAATTTTGAAATTAAAATGGGCAGTACATCCCTGTCTGCCTTAACTAACAGTTGGCAGTCCGGACTTATTTCGGTGTACCTTAGCCCTGCCTATCAACCCGTTACAGGGTGGAATACCCACACTTTCAATACACCATTCTATTGGGATGGCATCAGCAATCTGATCATTGAGACCTGTTTTAACAATTCCTCCTATGTTGCGAATGCCATTGTCAATCAAACGGCAACCAGTTTTCCATCTACCCATTATGTTAACAACGATAATGCGACCGTTTGTACCGCACCAGGTTCAGGGTCAGTGGTTTCGCAGCGCCCCAACATGAAGCTCACCATTCAGAGTGCCGGCTGCAAGAGCAACAAGGTGCCCCTGACGGTCTATGTAACTGGTTTTCCGACCGAAGATGCAGGTGCTGTTGCCGTGGTCAATCCACTGGCCGCCACACCTTCCGGAACACCGACAGAAATCAAGGTCAGGATCAAGAACTTCGGTCTGAACAATCTTACCTCGACAAAAATCGTCTGGACCCTGAATAACCAGCTGCAGGATTCTGTCATCTGGACGGGTAGTCTGGCCAAGGATTCAACCACCATTGTTACCATTGACACCGTAACATTCGGCGGGGGTGCCTACTGCATGGAAGCATGGACCTCCATGCCGAACAATGTTCCGGATACCATCAACAACAACGACACCACAAGCCTCTGTTTCAGTGCCTGTATGTCCGGCACCTATACCATCGGACCAGCCACCGGTACCTACGACTTTAATACCTTTAACTCGGCAATCTCAACCCTGCAACTTGCCGGAATATGCGGCAATATCATCTTTGATGTCTATCCGGGAACCTATGCCGAGCAGGTTACCATACCCCAGATCAATGGCATGGATACCAACAACACCGTGACCTTCAGGGGAACCGGCGACAGTACCCAGGCCATCCTGCAGTTTACTTCTACCTCCACCGCCAACTGGACACTGCGACTGAATGGTGCGGATTACTTCCGGTTTGAAAAGCTTACCATCATGGCACTGGATATAACCTACGGAAGGGTTGTGGAGCTTACCAACGGTGCACTTTATAACATTTTCTCAAACTGTCAGATCATCTCCGCAGGCACTTCATCTTCATCCGCCGCTCTGATTTACGATTATAACACCCTGAACCATTACAACCACTACCTGAACAACTACATGAAAGGTGGGTATTACGGGCTGTATATCTATGGTATCAATTCAACTACCTGGGAAAAGGGAACAGTGATCAAAGGGAATATCATCAGAGGTACCTATTATTATCCAATTTATGTGTACTACGGCGACTCCGTTGAAGTGATCGGAAACCTGATTGACAGCGTTGTAGGTAACTACTCCTATGGTATCAACGTCTACTATACCAACAACTACTACAGAATTATTGGAAACACGGTAAGAATTACAGGAACATCCGGTACTTCCTATGGAATCAGGGATTATTACTGCAATTACTACTCCTACAACCCATCACCCACCGGATACGGCCTGGTTGCCAACAACATGGTCAGTATTTCAGGCAGTACATCAGGTCACTATGGGATATATGCCTACTATTGCAACGGAACCGAGTACTACAACAATTCCGTGCATGTAACAGGAGGTTCATCATCCTATTATGGTCTTTATCAATATAATACAACATCAAATACCCTGGGTCAGAAGTTTGTGAACAATACCTTCAGCAACACCGCCGGGGGATATGGTGCCTATTTCGGAACCCCCGCTTCTGTGATTGACTGCGATTACAACAACTTCTACTCCAGTTCCTCCAATATGGTGTACTGGAGCGGTGTGGTTGCCACGATCCCGGCCCTCCAGGCAGTGAGCCTCAAGAACCAGCATTCTGTGAATCTGAATCCGCCGGTAACCTCTGCGCACGACCTGCACCTTACCAACACCCTGTTCTCGGCCAAGGCTACCCCTCTGGCTGTGATTACGGTTGATATTGACGGTGATCCCAGAACTTCAACACCGACCATCGGTGCTGATGAAATCCCGCTGATTTCGAAGGACGCAGGTGTTTCATCAGTACTTCTGCCAGTTTCACCCACCAATGAAGGGCAGAGCTATCCCGTGGAGGTAGTGCTGACCAATTTCGGAATGGACACCATCTTCAGCATGAATGTGGAGTTTACGGTGAACAATGGTACACCTGTTTCTGCCGTATTTAATGATACCATTCTTACCATGGATACGGCCCACTTTGTCCTGCCCAATTTTGCTTCCCCGGCCGGGAATTATACCATTTGTGCCAAAACCCTGCTGACGGGTGACACCAATTTCTTCAATGACCAGACCTGCAAAACCCTGTTCGGAACCCCGGTAAATGATGCAAAATCAGTGGCCATTACAGGGCTTGCCGACGCCTGTAATATCGGTCTGGATACCGTGGGGGTGTGGGTTAAAAACCTTGGCGTGGATACCATCAACAGTCCGCTGCCATCTACCATTACCATGCATTACCGCACCAAGCCCACCAATCCTGTGGTGAACCAGCCCCTGACCCAGGTGATTGCACCGGGCGATTCGGTACTCTTTGTGTTTACCACCCTTGGGGACTTCACCTCAACGGTGGCCAACGATACCTTCCATGTGGAAGCATGGGTCAACCTGCTGGGTGACAATGTTGAGTATAACGATACCGCCAAGTTTACGGTGATTTCCTATCTGGTGCCACCTGCCCCAACGGTAACCAACGTTACCAGTCCGTATGCCTCACCGGCTACCCTAACGGCAAGTTCATCCACAAACTCACCGATTTTGTGGTACACTGTACCTACAGGAGGAACCTCGATACACACCGGCACAACCTATACAACACCGCTTCTGTACACCAATACTACCTATTATGTGGAATCTTCCACACTTACCCTGGTGCCAGGAAGCTTCCTGTCGCCAAATGGCTTCACAGGCGGCACTTCCTGTGGTGGTGGTTTTATGGTTGACGTAACAGCCTTAACTTCGGACATTACCATAACTGCGCTGGATATGAATTTAGTCACCGCCGGTGTACAGACTGTTGCATTTTTCTACCGGGTGGGCACCTGGGTTGGCAATGCGGCCACACAGGCAGCCTGGATTCCCTGGGGTACCTATTCGGTGAATTCCCCCGGTACCAATATGGCTACCAATATGCCCATTACGCCTTTAACGATTCCACAGGGAGCCACCTATGCCATATACTGGCAGGCAAACACCGCGTATGCATCCATCAGCAGCAATACAACCTATTCCAATGGAGATATCTCAGTGATGAGCGGGATGGCACATTGTACCGCCTGGGATGGATGTTGTTCACCCCGTGGTTGGAGTGGAAGAATCTATTACAATAAAGGCGGATTTGGGTGTTCAAGTGCCAGAGTGCCCCTTGTGGTTACAGTAACCGCGGCAGCAGCTGCGGATGTAGGGGTTTCAGAGATCATCAACCCGATTACCGGTGTAAACCTTACTACCAATGAGACGGTAACCGTAAAGGTGAAAAACTACGGTACAGCGCCCCAGAGCAATATTCCGGTGAGCTTTAAAGTGGATGCCAATGCTGCAGTCACGGAAACCATTCCGGGCCCGATCCCGGTGGGTGATTCAACCACGTATAATTTCACTGCCAAGGCAAACCTGGGGAATGCCGGTACCACTTACCAGATCAAGGCATGGACAAGCCTGGCGGCTGACAATACCTATCTGAATGACACTGCCTGGAAGACCGTCCAGAACCTGATCCCCAACTACTGCCCCTCCAATGCTACCAGCAATGGTTATGAAGAACTGACCAACGTTACCCTGCATACCCTCAATAACACTTCTGCAGCAGCTAACGCCATGTACACCAACTTTACGGCAACGGTTCCTCCACCGGTGCTTTCACCGGGTATCAGTTACCCGTTAAGCATTACCTCTGCCATTTCACCGGGGTATTCTTCTTCCTACAGCTGTTGGGTGAAGGTATACATGGATCTGAACCGGGATGGCACTTTGGATGGAGTTACTGAAATGATGTACAGTTCCGCCACCACCTCGGCAAATACGGTGACCGGTACGATTACCATTCCGCCAACTGCACTGTCCGGGAATACCCTGATGCGTGTGGTATTTGTCGAAACCTCTTCAGCAACAAATGTTAATCCTTGTGGTACCTATACATGGGGTGAAACCGAAGATTACATGATTACCATTGCTCCGCAGGGCGCATGTGATGCCGGGGTTACCCTGATTGTAGAGCCCACGGGTACCGCCCAGGCCGGATCTGTGTTGCCGATTAAAGTACAAGTGATGAATTTCGGATCCAATCCTATTGCCACGGGAGCACTGTCCATCAGTCTCACGGTGAATGGCGGGACGCCCCAGATCATCCCTTACACCGGTACGCTTGCCCTTCCATCCATGGGAGTTGACACTGCAGTGATACTTCCGAGCTTCACAGCCCTGATGGGCTACAATACCATCTGCGTAAAGACCATTCTGGCCTGTGACACTATAGCCTTTAACGACGAGAAGTGTGTGAATGTGTTCGGGGTATTTTCCACCACGGTTCCATTCTTTGACGATTTCGAAGGGCAGAACCTCTGGTACAAACCTGACAATGCCACCAACTGGCAGTATGGCACCCCGGCCTCCACGGTCATTAATTCCGCCTATTCCGGAACTAAAGCCTGGAAGACCAAATTGTCCGGGAATTATTCCGACAATGCAAACGAATACCTCTACTCACCGATCTTCGACTTTTCAGGGCTGGGTGCAACCGATACCATTACCCTGAGCTTCTACCACTGGATGGATGTACAGGCAAGCGATTACGGCAGGATACAGTACTCCATAGATGGTGGTGTAAGCTGGGCCAATCTGGGCTTCTCGGGAGACCCGCTTGGCACCAACTGGTACAACACCCAGAGTGGCGGGGTGCATTATTTCAGTCTGCCCAATACAGGCTGGCAATACTCTGCTTTCCAGCTTGTTCCCGGTACCTTTAATATCCATACCGACGTTCGTTTCAGGTTTAACTTCTATTCGAACGCCACTGGCAATGCCAACGGCTGGGCCATCGACAACTTTAAACTGGCACTACCCACAGTGGCCAACGATGTGGGGATCTCGATGATCAACTATCCGATTGTGGATACGGCCATGGGAAGTGTGGTGAATCCTACTGTTACCCTGAATAACTATGGCACCAATACCCAGGTAATGATTCCGCTGGCGTTGAAGGTGAACGGCAATGTGGTGGCCACCGAAGTGTGGTCAGGAACACTTGCCCCACAATCCAACACGACCTACACTTTTATTCAATCCTTTACTGTGCCTTCCACGGCTTACACCCTGTGTGTTGAAACCCAGCTGGTGGGAGATCCCCATCCATCGAACGATGGAAGCTGCAGTAATTTCACACCGCTGGCAGCGTACCACGATGTTGGGACAGTGTTGATTCTTGAACCGGAACCTGATTCCCTTGGTCAGATTTGCTTCTTTGAAACCACCACACACCCATGGTATCAGTATACGGTGAAAGTACGCCTGCAGAATTTCGGGCAGAATGCCCAGACCAGCATCCCGCTGAAATATACTTTCTACAACGGAGGTCCTCTGCAGACAGAAACCTGGACCGGAAACCTGGCACCCGGAACCTCTGTGGATGTGGACCTTACCAACAAGTTCCTGCCGAACCTGGGCGCACAGCAGCTTTGTGTGGAAACCAACCTCACCGGTGACCTTGTAATCACCAACAACAAAGCCTGCAAGAGCTACATCGGTGTTACCTGTATCGGAATTGATGATCCGGATGGAAACGGTTTCGTGGTTGGTCAGAATGTCCCAAATCCGGCTAACAACCGCACCCTGATTCCATACCTGATTCCGGAAACCGGTGAAGTCAGCCTGATCATTTCTGACCTTCCGGGTCAGGTGATACACCGTGATGTACAGACCAGACCTGCTGGTGAACATTATTTCGAGACGAATGTCAGCCAGCTGGCCTCCGGTGTGTACTACTACACCCTGGAATTCAGGGGGCAGCGTATCACCAGGAAGCTGATTGTGCATCAATAGTGCAACCGTGCATCATTGAAAAGAAGGGCGCCTCTAAGGAGGCGCTCTTTTTTTTTAAAATTTTTTAGATTTTAGTAAAAGATAACAAATAGTAGTAATTTTAGGGTGTGAAATCTGAATCATTCACCAAAAACCATAACGCCATGAGGTTGATCTTTACGCTTTTGCTGATGGTTTCCATGTCGTGGGCAAATGCCCAGACATTGCTCTTTTCGGAGAATTTTGAAACCAACACCCTTCCTGACAGTGTTACCGCTGTGGGTACAGCTACCTGGGCACCGAGTACCACTTTATTCTCGCAGGGTACCCGAAGTGATTCATCGCGGATTGTAAACCCCGGTGATACTTCTGTCTTGTCCACCTTCACTTTTTCCACCACCGGTAACTCGTTTGTGATGTTGTATTTCGACCACATCTGCAAGATTGAGTTCTTTGATGAAGGGATTATAGAAGTATCGAACAACAACGGAGTTACCTGGACGAAACTTACCGGTACACAATACCAGGGGGCAAGTCAGTTTGCCACACAGGGCAACAAGTTTACCTCTGCTGCCTATACGACTGACTGGGCTGCAGGTACGTATGCCGTACCCACCAATATATGGTGGAAAAGTGAGATTTTTGATATCTCAGCCCTCGTTGGAAATGCTCCCAGTGTAAAGGTCCGGTTTGTGCTGCGGGATGTGAATATGGGCAGCACCTTACCCGACAACTATGCCTGGTTCATCGACAACATCAGGGTGGTGGGGGCCTTTTCCGAACTGGTGCCACCTACGATCTCCCTGGCACCACCTCTGCTGACTGACACTACCTTCAGCACCGGTCCTTTTACTGTGAATGCGACGATCACTGATGCATCAGGCATCAGTGCCGCAAAGGTTATTTACACCGTGAATAACGGGACTCCTGATACCGTGAACATGACCCTGAATGCCGGGGTATACAGTGCGGTGATTCCCAGTTACACATACAACTCAACCATCTGCTGGAAAATTATGGCGGTTGACAGCTCTGCAGCTTTTAACGTGGGTTATTATCCGGTCTCAGGGTGCAAAAGCATGTTCATTATGGTAGGTCCTACCGTGGTGACCATCGGTAACGGTACGGTAGTAAATACCAATACCTCTTATCCTGCTCCCTATGGTAACTATTATTACGGAGCCAGGCATCAGTTCCTGATATTGGCTTCGGAATTGAACGCTGCCGGTTTGTCACCCGGGCAGATCATGTCAGCAGCATTCAACGTGGCAACCGTTCAGGGAACTGCGCTTCAGGGTTTTACTATAAAAATCGGCCACACCTCCCTCAACGCATTGACTTCCACATTTCTCACAAATCTCACAACGGTTTATACGGTAGCCACCTATACCGAAACTACAGGATGGAATACCCATACTTTCCAGACCCCCTTTGCCTGGAATGGCGTGGACAACCTTGTGATAGAGGCCTGCTTTAACAACACCTCCTATACAAACAATGCCATTGTATACCAAACGGCTACTTCATTTGCATCCTCCAATTATTACAGGTCAGATGCTTCGGGTATTTGTGCATACGCAACGGGTACTACCATCAACCAACGGCCCAATATCCAGCTGGCAAGTCCCCCCAGTAATTTCCCGTACGATGCAGGGGTGATGCAAATCCAGAATCCGACAGGGACCGTGATTGCCAACACAAATTTGAATGTAGATGTTCTGGTGAAGAATTTCGGTACCAATGCGCTTACCAAAGCTACGGTGCACTGCTCGCTGGATGGGGTACTTCAGACCCCATCATATGTATGGACCGGTAACCTGTTGCAGGGGGTAGCATCAGCACCTGTAACCATCGACACTGTGAACGTTCCTGTGGGCAGCCATACCATCAAGGCATGGACCACCGGGCCCAACGACAGTCTCGATATCAATGGATACAACGATACAGCGGTGGTGAATTTCTTTGCCTGTACTTCCATCCTGAACGGTAGTTACACCGTAGGTGGAACAGGCGCCGATTTTGCCACCCTGGCAGATGCAACGCAAGCCCTTACCAATTGTGGTATCAACGGCCCCGTTGTACTGAACCTTGCCCCAGGGATTTATACCGGCCAGTGGGAATTTGGCCTTATCAATGGTATCAGCGATGTAAATACGGTCACTTTCAGATCGGCCTCCGGAAACCCGGCCGATGTAACCTGGCAGCTGATCGCCAGCCCCAGTGCCAACTATGTGGTCCGGTTCAATGGTGCCAAATACATCATTATGAAGGGGATTACCATCAAGTCGACCAACGTCAGCTATGGGAGGATCGTGGAGTTTATGGGGAACAGTCAGCATATCACCATCGACAGCTGTATTCTTGATGCGCCACTCTCCACCAGCAGTTCGGCAGTACCGTTATACAGTACCACCAGCGCAGATTATAACATCACCGTATCCAACAGTACCCTGAAGGGAGGCTATTACGGAGTGTATTATTACACCTCCAATGCATCCAAGAAATACAGGTTTAACCTGATCAACAATATCATTCAGGATTACTACTATTACGGTGTATATACCTACTATACCGATTCATTGCGGTTGATCGGCAACAAACTGCAAAATCAGACCGCTTCCGGAACATTGTACCCGATGTATATCGGGTATACCACCGGTTGGGGTGAGATCAGCAAAAACCGGATAATATCAACCAATACCGGAACCAATTATGGATTATACATCTATTACAAGCAATCCACAAGTACAGATACCCTTCTGGTGAGCAACAACTTCATCAGCCAGTCGGGCAATCTGACCGGAACCGTCTATAGTGTGTATGTGTACGGATCCTATTACATTAATTTCTATAATAATTCTGTTCATGTAACCGGAGGAACGGCCACGGCAGGACGCGTATTCTATATGTATTCAGGAGGCAATATCAATGTGGTGAACAACACATTTTCAAATACCAACGGGGGGTATGCCTATTACAATTCAAGCGCAACCTACATTAATGTTTCCAATTACAACAACCTTTACTCCACTGGAGCTAATCTGGCCTACTGGGGGGGCAATCAGGCCAATCTCACTGCATTGCAGGCCGCAAGTGGAAAGGATACTAATTCTGTGAGTTTGCTGCCTCCTTTTGCAGGCACCCACGACCTGGCACTCACCAATACCCTGCTCTCGGCCAAAGCTACCCCTCTGCCATCGGTGCCAGACGACATTTTCGGAAATCCCAGAACCCCGTATCCCACCATCGGTGCCCATGAAGTACCACTGATTCATAAGGATGCAGGGGTCATTAATTTTGTGACTCCAACACCCCAGTCGGTGATCAACGAAGGGGGTACGGTACCGGTTACGGTGACCATCCAGAACTTCGGAATGGATACCCTAACCACTGCAGATGTGTATTTCAGTGTGAACGGGGGTACCCCTTCCCTTACCACCTTCACCGGCACTTTACTGCCATTCCAGACCACTCCGGTGATCATGAATTCCTATACCTCTCCGGCCGGGAATACCCACCTGTGTGCCTATACAGTTCTTCCGGGCGATTCCAATACTTTTAACGATTCAACCTGTATAACCTACTATGCCATCCCTATTACCGACGGGACCCTGGTGAGGGTAAGGCCTGTTGACGAAGGATGCGGACTTGGACTGGATACTATTCAGGTTGTGGTGAAGAATACAGGAGCAACTGCCATTTCAGGTATCTATCAGGCATTTTATAAACTTGAAGGTGGAAATGATACATTGGTTCAGACAGTAACAGGCCCCCTGGCAGTGAATGATACCGTGGTGGTTACCTTCGATACGCTGGCGGACTTCTCCTCGGTGGTTGATTCAATGTTTAAAATACTGGCATGGATTTCTGTGCCCGGCGACAATGTGGCGTACAACGATACGGCCAGTCGTACGGTGAATTCGCTGAAAATTCCGCCGCCCCCTGTAATTAACGATACCACAATTCCCTATGCCAGTTTTGTTACCCTGTATGCGGTCAGCACCGATTCGGTGAAATGGTTTGCCAGCGATACAGCTTCAGCCACCATCGCCACCGGTCCGTACTACACCACCCCGATCCTGTTCGATACCACGGTATACTGGGTTGCTGTACAGTCGGGTGTATCCAGTGCCAGCCCTCCGGGAATAAACGTGGCACCCCTGGCAGTTGCCAATGCAAGTACCTGCAACACCGGTGCGTGCTCTACCCTTAATGATTTGAACCTGGGTACCTGCGGCACCCAGCAGATGTGGATAGCAACATCTACACCTCCCTCAACAACACCCCATGTTGAATGGATGGATTTCACCTGGCCAACAGCGCAGACCATCAATAAGATGAAAATCCATCATGCGGAAACCTCAGCCCGTTTCCTGAGTGGTGCATCGCTTTACTGGTGGGATGGTGCCGGCTGGGTCTTTTTCCACACATTTTCAAACCTCCCGATGCAATGTGAAAATGAGGTATTCTTCCCAACAATATCCACCACGCGCCTGAGGATGACTTCATTTGTACTATCTGGCTCCCAATTATCCAATCCCAACTTCCGTGAGATTGAGATTTTCAGCGCACCCGCCACAGGGTGTTACAGCAACCGTATCCCGGTTACGGTGAATGTAGGTGGGATTCCTCCGTATGATCTGGGTATTTCGGAGCTTCTCGTGAAAACCGGTTGTGCCGTGTATACCGAACCCATTACCATTAAAGTGTACAACCAGGGGACTGATACCCTGAAAGGG
>ERZ795054.816-NODE-816-length-33915-cov-6.769462_pt1 | contig 33915 bp, 35 predicted proteins | sample MGYA00375138_ERZ795054 | MGnify/ENA primary metagenome ERZ795054 (study PRJEB30183, sample SAMN05720215) | anaerobic digester metagenome | isolation source: active sludge of municipal wastewater-treating anaerobic digesters | place: USA | collected 2014-12-23 ... | reverse complement strand
CTTCAGGAGAAGAAAAGAAACTTTACGGTATGAGTTCGGAGAATGTGGAGATAACGTTTAACGGTGAAGGTAGGTTGCAAAGCGGTGAAGCCAGGGTTGTTTTTCCAACAGAGGTTCAAGAATTGATAGATGAAAATCAAAGTATTAAAGTTAATGTTACTTTAACCTCTCTTGATACTGTAAATAGTATTGCGGTAATAAATAAAGATAAAACAGGTTTTACAGTCAAAGAACTTAAAAATGGAAAATCTGACGCGACTTTTGATTGGTTTGTTGTAGCTAAAAGAAAGATAATCGATGATATCTTGGTTGATAATAGCAATGATGAAATTATTGAAGAGATTCCAACAACAACCTCTGATGACACAACTCCTGAAATAATAGTAGAACCGACGGTAACAGAAGAGTTGACAACTACAACTTTCGAAAATGTTTCTCCAGAGGTAATTGAAGAACCGGTTGTTATTCCCGAGCCAGTAGTTGAAACTGCTCCAGAAGTTACTATTGTTCCGCCGACAATTGAAGAACCTGCACCAGCGTCGGAAACACCGACAGAAACTCCTTCAATTTAATTTTTTTAAAAACAACCGTTAAATGACGGTTGTTTTGTTTTTTGAATATTGCTATACTATATAAAGTAAAGTTGTACAATTATTGTATACAAAATTTATGTCTTATTTTCACGCAATCATTATCGCTGTTGTTGAAGGAATTACCGAATTTTTACCGATTTCTTCCACCGGCCATATGATTTTGACCGCTGATTTATTGAAATTGGAATATAGTAAATTTCTTTCCACTTTTGAAATCAGTATACAATTGGGCGCTATTTTGGCTGTAATTTATTTGTATTGGAAAAAACTTTTTATAGGTATTGAAATTTGGAAAAAAATCATAGTTGCTTTTCTGCCTTCGGCGATTTTGGGTTTTACTTTTTACCCGATGATTAAAAAAATGTTAGAAGGAAATACCGTGGTTCTATGGTCTCTTTTTTTAGGCGGTATTGTTTTAATAATTTTTGAACTTTGGTATAAAGAACGAGAAACAGATATTTCCGAAGTGGAAAATATTTCTTACAAACAATCATTTATTGTTGGTCTTTATCAATGTATTGCTATGATTCCCGGGGTTTCTCGTTCCGCAGCTACTATTATCGGCGGGCTTACTCAGAGGATGAAACGAAAAACGATAATTGAATTTTCTTTTCTTTTGGCTATTCCGACTATGGGCGCAGCCACAGGGTATGATTTATTAAAAAACGCTTCGGCTTTTAATATTGATCAACTTCTACTTCTTTTTACAGGTTTTATAATATCTTTTTTTGTAGCGATTATTAGTATTAAATTTTTGCTAAGTTTAGTCAAAAAATACACATTTATTGGGTTTGGGGTTTATCGTATTATCATAGCTATTGTCTTTTGGTTTTTTATAAGTTAAAATAAAATTAACAATCTTTTAATCTTCTAATTTTTAAACTTTATGTTAGTTCGCGATCTCATGGACCCCAAGGTCCTTGCCGTTTATGTCGGTACAACTTATGAACAAGTTTTTAAAACTTTGCAAGAAAATAACGCCGGCGGAGCTATTGTTTTAGATGAAGATGAAAGGTTAGTTGGTTTTGTTTCTGAAAAAGATTTATTTCGTATTTTGTATCCTTTTTATACTAGTTATTACGATAATCCGGAAATGTATACAGATTTTGAAGAAAGGGAAGGAAAACCCGAACAAATAAGAAATAAGAAAGTCGAAGTGTTTATGAAAAAAGAGGTGTATACTATCGGACCGAACGAACCGGCGATAAAAGCCGGAGCTTTGATGTTAGCCAGAAGCACTGATAGATTAACGGTTATGGAAAACGGTAAACCTATTGGCACTCTTTATCGTAAAAACATCTTCAAGACGTTGTTGGAAAAAAGTTTGGGATTAAAATAAAAGTTATGATTATAACCCTCGTCAAAATTGACGAGGGTTATTTGTTTTATTTTTTGACAAAAATAGGTTAATTTAGTATAATTTTATCAAATATCTAAATATTTTTTATGAAATTTTCTCAACTTTTTACCAAAACAAGTAAAACCGCGGTTTCCGATGCCGACAGTATTAACGCTAAATTATTGACTCAAGCCGGTTTTATCACCAAACAAATGGCTGGAGTCTATGTTTTTTTACCGCTTGGTTTGAGGGTGCTCAATAAAATAGAAAATACTATTCGCGAAGAAATGAATAAAATCGGAGGAAATGAAGTTTTAATGCCGACTTTGACATTGGAAGAAAATTACGAAATTACCGGTCGCGACAAAACTTTGACTGATGTTTTTTACCGCACTTCCGGAGCCGGAGAATCAAAAATAGTTCTGAATCCGACTCATGAAGAAATTGTTACTCCATTGGTGCAAAAATTCGTTTTTTCTTATCAGGATTTACCTAAAAGTGTTTATCAATTTCAAACTAAATTCAGAAATGAAGCTCGCGCTAAATCAGGACTTTTGCGCGGTCGTGAATTTCGGATGAAAGATATGTATTCTTTTCATGCGGATGAAAAAGATTTAGACGCTTATTATGAGGAAGTAACAAAAGCTTATTTTAGGGTTTATGACAGATTGGGACTTGGAAATGGCAGGACAATTTTAACTTATGCTTCCGGTGGCGCTTTTTCCAAATATTCTCATGAATACCAAACTTTATCTTCTATAGGCGAGGATACTATTTATATTTGTGAAAAATGTCAGGTAGCGGTAAATAAAGAAATCGCCGACGAACAAAATGTTTGTCCTAAATGCGGAAATAAAGATCTAAAAGAAGAAAAGGCGATAGAGGTGGGAAATATTTTTAAGTTGATGGATAAATTTACCGGACCTTTCAAGTTTTTATATCAAAATGAAAAAGGAGAACAGCAGGTAGCACAAATGGGTTGTTATGGAATAGGTCCTTCGCGTATTATGGGTACTATCGTAGAAGTTTACAATGATGAAAAAGGTATTATCTGGCCGGAAAGCGTAGCTCCTTACAAAGTCCACTTAATGTCTTTGGGTAAAGAAGAAGAAAGTAAAAAAGAAGCGGAAAAAATTTATCAAGAATTATCACAGAAAAATATCGAAGTTTTATTTGATGATAGAGGAAACTCTTCTGCCGGAGAAAAATTGGCTGATGCCGATCTCATTGGTTTGCCGTATCGTGTTGTAGTTTCCAAAAAAACCATGGAAAAAGGCGGAGTGGAAGTGAAAAAAAGAAATGAAGAAAATGTTGAAATAATAAAAGCAAAAGATTTGATTAAAATTTTGTCTTAGCAATCTTTGTAATTTCTGTAATTTTTGTAATGTCTATGTTATTTTACGTTCGAGTCGATGAAATTTTTCTCAAAGGTAAAAATCAAAAAATGTTTTTTGACGTTTTACGAGAAAATCTGAAAAAGACATTATCCCCGACATTTATCAAGCGGACCGAAGGCGGTCTGCTTTTAGATATATCGGAAAAAAAGAAAGAATTGCTTGGCTTGATTCCCGGAGTCGCCAAATATTCTTCTGTATCTGTATGTAAAAATGTTTTGACGGAGATGATTAAAGCCGGATATAAAATATTAAAGGATTTCAAAGGGAAAACTTTTGCCATAGATACAAATCGTTCTTATAAAAAATTTCCTTTGAAATCACAGGAGATCAATAAAGAAGTGGGAGCTGAATTGGCAAAAAAATTCTCTTTGAAAGTGGATTTAAACAATCCGGAAATTAAAATTTCTATTTTTATCACCAAGGACGAAACTTATGTTTGTGGAGATGATGTTGAAGGTGTTGGCGGTTTGCCTGTGGGAACTTCCGGCAAAGTAATGTGTTTATTATCCGGAGGGATAGATAGTCCGGTAGCCGCTTATTTGATGATGAAACGAGGAGCTCAAATACAATTGATTCATTTTCAAAATCAAACCCAAGTAACACAAGAAGTTTCGGAAAAGATTTTTGATTTGGCAAAAGTTCTCAGTCAATATCAATCAAAGATAAAATTACACATTGTGCCTTTTGCCGGTTGGCAAAAACAAGTGGTGATGAAAATTCCGGCGGATATTAGAATGCTTATAACCAGAAGATTAATGTTCAAGATAGCTCAAAATATAGCCAGAAAAGAAAAATGTCTGGCGTTATGTACGGGTGATAGTGTGGGTCAAGTTGCTTCGCAAACCTTGGAAAATATGGAGGTTGTCTATATGGCTGCCGAAATGCTAAAACTCAACCCTTTATCCGGAGCCAATAAAATAGAAATTACTCAATTGGCGCGTAAAATAGGAACTCTGGATATTTCCAATCGTCCCTATGAGGATTGTTGCAGTTTATTTGTAGACAAACACCCGCAAACCAAAGCCAAAATAAGCCACATAGAAGAAGTGGAAAAGAGGTTGGACTTATCCACACTTGACAAAACTGAAGTTATATCATACAATATTAGTATGAGTTAATTAATTTTTTATATTATATTTGTATGATAAATATATATTCCACTCCGTCATGTCCTTATTGTCACATGGTCAAGGATTATCTCAAAAGTAAAAATATTTCTTTTACCGACTATAATGTGGCGGAAGATCATGATAAAGCCCAAGAAATGATTGAAAAATCCGGTCAAATGGGGGTTCCGGTAGTTGAAATTGACAATAATATAATCGTAGGTTTTGACAAACCGGAGATAGATAGGTTGTTAAATTTATAAATATAGACATGAGAAGATAAAAATATTATAATATGACCATATTATAATATTTTTTAAATTATATATGCTAAATGAAATAGTTTTTGACATAGAAACGCAAAATACTTTTGCCGAAGTGGAAAATGATTTTAAGAAATTAAAAGTTTCCGTTGTTTCTATCTATAGTTATGCCACGGATACTTATCAAAGTTTTTCCGAAGACGAACTGTCAAAACTTTGGCCGATTTTGGAAAAAGCGGATAGACTCATCGGTTATAATAGTGAACATTTTGATTTACCCGTCCTAAATAATTATTATTTGGGGAATTTATTGGAACTTCCGAGTTTGGATTTATTAAAAAAAATTAAAGAAAGTTTAGGTATTAGATTGAAATTATCGGATGTGGCCGAAGCGACTCTCGACAATATAACCAAGAGTGCGGACGGTCTGCAAGCTATCAAATGGTGGAAAGAGGGTAAAATAGACGAAATAAAAAAATATTGTGAGCAAGACGTGAGAGTTACCAAAGAATTGTATGATTTTGGCAGAACTAACAATCAATTGTTTTATAAAAATTTAGTTGGAGAAGTTTTACCGTTTGCGGTAGATTTTTCTTTTCCGAACGATCAGAAAGAAATTAAAAAATCAGTTAATTTTACATTACCGTTTTAATTATGTTTAGTTTAAAAAAAGAAACCGATTACGCTTTACAATTGTTAAAAAGTATTCCGAAAGATAAGAAATTTTGCGTTAGTTTGAAAGATGTCGCCAAAGAGACTGGTGTTTCTTTTTTATTTTTACAAAAGATTGCGCGAAAATTGCGTTTAGCCGGTTTGTTGAAAGCCGTGCAAGGGGTGAATGGCGGATATTCTTTATCCCGACCGGCCAATCAGATATCTTTGAAAGATATTATTGTGGCAATTGAAGGCGGATGTGCCGTATTGCCTTGTTATTGCGAAAAAAATAAATGTGCTTCCGCTAAATGTGTTTTGAAAAGCAAAATGAAGAAGATTAATGAAGATATTTTGAAAATTTTATCTAAAACGAAATTAAGCCAGTTTTAATATGTTGCCTAAACCAAAAAAAATTCATCAAGTATATTTTGATCATGCAGCTACTACATATACCGACAAGGCTGTAGTGAAAGCCATGATGCCGTATTTTACGGATATTTTTGGCAATCCTTCTTCGCTTTATAAAATCGGACGTGAAGCTCAAACAATTCTCAGTAATGTTCGTAAAACCGTAGCTGAACTTATTCACGCAATGCCGGAAAATATCGTTTTTACCGCCGGCGGTAGTGAGTCAGATAATTTAGCTATTTTTGGTACGGCTTATGCGCATTCACAAATCGGAAAGCATATTATTTCCATAGGCATTGAACATCACGCCGTGCTTTATCCTTTGCGTGAATTGGAAAAGCAAGGTTTTGAAGTTACTTATCTCAAAGTTGATAAAGAAGGTTTTGTTTCTGTCAAAGATGTGATTTCCGCTATTCGTCCGGATACGATTTTGATTACTATCATGTACGCAAATAATGAAATCGGCACTCTTGAACCGATTGCGGAAATCGGGCGTGAACTTTTGCGATATCGTAAAGAAAAAAATACCGCTTATCCTTATTTCCATACTGATGCGTGCCAAGCCGCCGGTTATCTGGATTTAGACGTAGAAAAATTACACGTTGATTTGATGACAATAAATGGTAGTAAAATTTACGGACCCAAAGGAACGGGAATGCTATATGTCCGTCGCGGTATAAAAATAAAACCAATGATTTTTGGCGGAGCGCAGGAAAAGAAATTGCGAGCCGGTACGGAAAATGTTCCCGGTATTGTTGGTTTTGTTAAAGCCTTAGAATTGGCGCAAAAAAATAAAGATAAAGAGTTTTTGAAAATTCAGAAATTATCCACTTATTTGTGGAATGAAGTCAATAAAAAAATCAAAAAAGTTCGTTTAAACGGTCCTGTAATAGGCGATAAACGTTTGCCGAATAATGTGAATATTACTTTTGAAGATGTGGAAGGTGAAGCATTACTTTTGTATTTGGATGAATATGGTGTTATGTGTTCCACCGGTTCGGCTTGCACTTCGGAATCTTTGGAACCATCACATGTTTTGCGTGCCATTGGTTTACCTTACGAATTTGCTCACGGTAGTTTGCGATTTTCTTTGGGAAAAGAAAATACCAAAGAAGATATTGATTATATGATGAAATATTTACCGCAAATTGTTGAAACTTTGCGAGAAATCAGTCCGGTGAATATGGGTAAAGAAAAACATCCTAAGTATAAATAAATTTACAATTTTTAATGAATTTTCAATTGTAAATTATAACATTGTAAATTCAATGAAAATTACAAAATTGAAAATTAAAAATTCTACCAGTATGTTTAAGAAAAAAACCAAAAAATCCACCGTAGTTAAAAAGACCTATGACGTCCGTAGTAAAGATGGTAGTTCGGGTTGGCTTTATACCGATAAAGTTAAAGATCATTTTTTCTCTCCGCGCAATTTTATGCATTTTGGCGAAGAAAAAAAATTTAAATTCAACGGTTACGGCCGTGTCGGTTCTCCAGCTTGCGGAGATGAGATGGTTTTGTGGTTGCAAATAGATCCAAAAACGGAAAAAATCAAAGATTGTCGTTGGCGAACTTTCGGTTGCGGTAGTGCTATTGCTTCTACCTCGGCGATGAGTGAAATGATAAAAAGAAAAGGCGGGATGAAAGTTGATGGTGCACTAAAAATAAAACCTCAAGATATTCTCAAAGAACTTGGCGGTTTGCCTGACCGAAAAGTTCACTGTTCTGTTTTGGGTGATAAAGCGTTACAGGCAGCAATAAACGATTATTTTCGTAAAACCAAACAACATGATAGAATAGTTGTTGAAGGTGCTAAAATTGTTGACCCTAAATTAAAAATTACAGATAAGGATATAGAAGAAGCTGTTCTTGATGGTGCGCGTACGTTGGAAGATATCCAAAATAAACTCAAAGTCGGTGTTAGTAGCCCAGAGGTTATTCCGGCAATTGAAGAATTGATTAGATTCTATACGGAAAAGTATTTCTAAGAGTCTATAAAGTCCATAATATCCTTAAAGTCTATAAAGAGACACGAAATGTCATCTCTGCCTTCGCAGGAATGATAGTGATAAAATTTTAATTAATTTAATAATTTAACTAATCTTATGATTCCAAAAGTAGACAGTGAAAAGTGTATTGGTTGTGGCGCTTGCGTTGCAATCGCTGGAAATACTTTCAAATTAAACGCTGAAGGTAAATCCGAAGTTGTTAATCCAACAGGCGATACTCCGGAAGTTATTCAACAAGCAGTTGAAGGTTGTCCGGTTGGAGCAATAACGCTGGAATAAGTAAAGAAAAACGCGTTAACCACGCGTTTTTTTAAATTCTAAATTCTAAACCCTAAATCCTAAACAATATTTAATATCTAATATCTAAAATTTTATAAATTTATCATTTAATTTTTGATATTGTTTAGAACTTAGAAATTAGAGCTTAGGGCTTATATTTTAGTTGCTTTTTTTATGCTTTTTTGTTACAATAAAGCCAAATATAGACGGTATAAAGTATGAATGGAAAGTTATTTATTATCGCTACGCCTATAGGAAATTTAGGTGATGTTACCTTGCGCGCTTTGGAAACTTTCAAAAGCGTTGATTTGATATTGTGTGAAGACACTAGAGTAACCAAAAACATGCTAGATCATTATAAAATCAATAAACAATTGATTAGTTTTCATCAACATAGCGAAATTGCCAAATTTAAAGAAATTGAAAGTTTACTTTTATCCGGTAAAAATATCGGTTTAGTTACTGATGCCGGTACACCGGGAATTTCTGATCCAGGTGGTCTACTCATTGAATATTTGATTAAAAAGGGTTTAGGGGACAATGTAGTGGCTATTCCGGGAGTTTCTGCCGTAGTGATGGCGTTGTCAATTTCCGGTTTTCCGACTGATAGGTTTATGTTTATGGGTTTTCCTCCGCACAAAAATAAAAGACAAAAATATTTCAAAGAAGTAGCAGAAAAAGAAGAGACAGTTGTTTTTTACGAATCCGGTCATCGTATTTTGAAATGTTTAAATGAATTAAAAGAATTACTTGATCCAAAAAGACAGCTCGTTGTGTGTCGAGAATTGACCAAAAAATTTGAAACGATTTATCGTGGAACTATTGATGAAATTATAGAGAAAATGAAAGATGAAAGAGGGGAGTTTGTAATCATAATAAATAGAAAATAAATTTTATACTTATGTCTAAGAAAGAAAAATTCTATCTTACTACCGCTATTCCTTACGCCAACGCCTCACCGCATATTGGTTTTGCTTTAGAATTACTATATACCGATGTTATGGCTCGTTATCAACGACTTCTTGGTAAAGATGTTTATTTTTTAACCGGAGCTGATGAACATGGTCAAAAGATTTTGAAAACTGCCAAAGAAAAAGGAATGGGTGTTGTAGATTTTGCTGCGCAAAATTCTGCGGAATTCGTAAACCTTGCTGATCAATGGAATATTTCCAATAATGATTTTATTCGTACGACTGAAGAACGTCATATGTCGCGAGCACAAGAATTTTGGAAAGCTGCGGAAAAAAGTGGGGATATTTATAAAAAGAAATACAGTGGTTTATACTGCGTTGGGTGTGAAGCTTATAAAACCGAAAAAGATTTGGTGGACGGGAAGTGTCCGGATCATAATAAAGAACCGGAATTAATAGAAGAAGAAAATTATTTTTTCAAGCTTTCTAAATATCAAGAACCATTGGAATTTTTATTTGAAAAAAATAAAGATTTTGTATATCCTCAAAGTCGTTATAATGAAATGTATAATATTTTAAAAAGCGGGTTAGAAGATATTTCTATTTCCAGATCAAAAGAAAAACTTCCTTGGGGTATACCGGTTCCGGGAGATGAAACTCAAGTGATGTATGTTTGGTTTGATGCTTTAACCAATTATGTTACCGCTTTAGGTTATAGTGATGATGAAAAATTATTGAAAAAATATTGGCCGGCTGATGCGCATGTTATCGGTAAAGAAATAAACCGTTTCCATTCTTTGATGTGGCCGGCAATGCTCATGTCTGCTGGTTTGGAATTACCAAAACAAATTGCTGCGCATGGTTGGATGACAGCCGAGGGGCAAAAGATGAGTAAATCCATTGGCAATGTTATTAATCCGTTTGAGATTATTACCAGATATCCGCTGGAATCAGTTCGTTATTTTTTGATGCGCGAAATTCCTTTTGATAATGATGGTGATTATAGTGAAAATAAATTTAAAGATCGTTTCAATGCCGATCTCGCCAATGGTTTGGGCAATTTGACTAATCGGGTGTTGTCCATGGTGGTGAAATATTGCGATGGTAAAGTTCCGAAAGTTCAAAATAAAAATGATGAGTTGATAAAATATTTGTCTGACGAAATTTGGCCTTCTTACCGCAAAAATATGGATGTCTGGCGTTTTGATCGTGCTTTGGAAACAGTTTCTAAATTTATTACTCATTGTGATCAGATGATTTCCGATAAAAAACCATGGTCTATGGCCAAAGAAGGTAAGATGAACGAAGTTTCCGATTTACTTTATCATCTTTGTGAAAGTTTGCGTCATATTGCGGTGATGATTTGGCCGGTGATGCCCGAAACCTCGGAAAAGATTTTGACTCAGCTTGGATTGGATGTTGCCAAAGAAAATGCCAAAAGCTTAGATGAATTGCAATCATGGGTAGAATTGACTGTTGGAAATAAAATAGGAGAATTGCAACCATTATTTCCCAGATTGGAGAAATAAAATATTGAATATTTTCGTACGTAACTTTATAAACTTTTAACTTACGCCTATGTCTTTGTTTGACATTACATTAATAATCATAATCGGAAGCTTTGGGCTTTTCGGTTTATGGTTTGGTCTTGTTCATACCTTAGGTTCACTTATTGGTATGATCTTAGGTGTATTTTTAGCTACTCGTTATTATGAAACAATGGCCAATTGGTTGATGAATATCACCGGTTGGCAAGCCAATTTTTCCAAAGTTTTGATTTTCATCATTGCTTTTTTTCTTATCAATCGTTTAGTTGGATTGATTTTTTGGATTATTGATAAATTATTAGGTTTTATTACCCGTTTGCCTTTTATCAACGGAATAAATAGGTTTCTTGGTTTACTTTTTGGATTACTTGAAGGTGCTATCGGTTTAGGTATGGTCTTTTATTTTATTGGCAAGTTTCCTCTTTCTGAGTGGTTTATGGGAAAATTGGGCGAATCTTTTTTAATGCCAAGTTTAGTAAATATGGCTAACATTTTAACTCCGTTTATTCCTGAAGCCCTGAAAGCAGTACAGAGTTCCATAGATTATTTCATCAAATAAGTCGTGTTTTGTCATTCTGAGCAAAGCGAAGAATCTGTAACAAACAATTATTTTGTCTACAGATCCTTCATTACGTTCAGGATGACATTTGATTATGAAAAAAGTTTTTATCGTTAATTTAATCCTTCTCCCGATACTTTTATTATCGGGTATTGTTTTTGTTAATTTGTGTTATAAGGCTCCGGTTTTTTTGGATAGCAGAGAAATTTTGGCTGTAGCTGATATCAAAGAAGTATCGGCGGACATAATTTCTTCCCAAGAAACTATTTTGGCCGAACCTTTTGACTTACAAATTTACGAAGATTTTTATAATAAAATTCCGTCAGTTCCGGAAAATTTAGGAGAAATTAAGGGTGGTATTGTTCCACATCATTTGTTAGCCGGTCATCTGCCCGCCGCATTTTTTAATAATCTCAAAAAACAAAATCCGGAAACAGTTTATCTTATCGGACCAGATCATTATCATGCGGGATCTGGAAAAGTTTTAACTACAAATTTATCTTGGCAAACACCTTACGGAATTTTACCGGCAAACAAAAAGATGGTCGAGAATTTGCAAAATCAAGGTGTGGCAACAAATGGTAATAAAGAAATATTTGCTAAAGAACAAAGTATATCCGCTTTGGTTTCTTTTGTTAAAAAATCTCTTCCCGATACGCAAATAGTGCCGTTGATTTTTGATTATACGGTCACCACCGATACTTTGGAAAAAGTTTATGAATATTTGAAAAATAATGTATCTGATAAATCCGTAGTTGTGGCTTCAGTGGATTTCTCCCACTATATGACTTGGCCGGTAGCGAATTTTCACGATGAATTTACCAAACAAGTTATCAAAAATTTGGATTATACGCGAGCGAATAAATTGGAAATAGATTCTTGGGGTAGTATCTATGTTTTGACCAAATATTTATCCGCGAAAAATTTTGGTAAAGTAGCTTACGAATTATCCAGTAATTCCGCGCAATTGATAGGAATTCCTTGGACCAAAGAAACTACCAGCCACTACAGTCCATATTTTGTCGCAGGTGACGCGCAAAAAGAAAAAGTCGGCAGTTTGTTGGTTTTTGGAGATATGATGCTCGATCGTAATGTTAAAAATAAAATAGACCAAAACGGTTTTGATTATATTTTGGGTAATTTGGCCGGACAAGAAAACAGATTTTTTATGGGAGTTGATTTGATAATGGCCAATTTGGAAGGTCCTTTCGCTGACAGTCGTCGCGCTACGACCAAAGAAATCGCTTTTCGTTTTGACCCCATGCTGTTACCGGAATTAAAAAAATACAATTTTGATTTGTTTGGTTTGGCCAACAATCATACGCTTGATATGAGTAAAACCGGATTTGACGAAGCAAAGAAAAATTTATCTGCCGCCGGTTTTGATTATTTTGGAACTCAATACAGAGTTGATAATGAATCTTTGATTATTAAACAAGTGGGGGATTATAAAATCGGTTTCATCGGGCTCAACGATACTAATTCAGCAATAGAAAAAAGCGCGGTGAAAAAATTGATTGATAGTGCTAAAACGCAAGACGCGGATAGAACAATAATTTTTATCCACTGGGGAGCAGAATACAAAGAAATTTCCAATACTCGTCAGCGAGAACTCGCACATTATTTTGTAGATAACGGCGCGGATATTGTTATCGGCCACCACCCTCACGTAGTGCAAGAAATGGAAATTTATAATAATCATCCGATATTTTATTCTTTGGGTAATTTTGTTTTTGATCAATATTTTTCCGTTCCCACCCAACAAGGTTTTGCCGTCGGCTTAATCATCAAAGATAAACAATTATCAGTTTATGTATTTCCGCTTCAACAAAAAGCCAGTGCCGTCTCATTGATGGAATACAGTATTGCGGAAAAATATATGACAAACTGGACGAAAAATTCCCGTTTGCAAAATTATCAATTCAATAATTTTAATTTAAAAATTAATTTATAAATATGTTGGATTTTAAAAAACAAATTAATGATTATATCGCTTGGGCCGTTGTCAGCGGACTGGCAATTTTAAGTTTTGGTTTAACTTTCTATTATTTAGATGTGGTAAACAATGATATTGATAAGATATCCCAAAACATCAGTAAAGGTTCGTTAAATAATTCTGTTGATAAAAAAATAAATAATTCGGAAAATAGTTCTGAGAGAGTGGCTAGAATTGTTCGACCGTATATAGAAAAATTTAAGGCGGTTACCAAAGATCAAATATTACCAAAAGAAGGTGAAAAAGGTAGGGATAATATTGGTGTTTATAATATAGTTGATGGAATAAAGATGTATGATTTATCTGTTGGTAAAAATATTGAAGTTTCTTGGAATCAGGCGGAATATTTAAAACAAGATGAGAAAATTAAATTTCTTACAGATATTAATCCTGGGTGTGCAGTAAGTAGTGAGTTGGGTGATTATGATGATTATTCATATTCATATTATGCATATAATTTTTTAAAAAACATTGCTAAAGTTGGTACTATCCAGTCCCCAGAGATATTTAAAGGAGATAAGGTGTTTTATTTTTCCTTTACCAACAACGAACCGTTTTCCGGAGCTAAGGATGTTTTAGGATTTTTTGATGATAAGACAAAACAGTTTATTTATTTTTATAACAATAGTTATGATAGTGGTTGTTATAACGAATCTTCTAAATCCGACTTAGAAGAATGTGGCTTGGAATTGCGAAAATGCAGTATGCGACTTTTAGATTCAGACAATATAGAATCTATTAATTTTTTTGATGCACGGATAGTTAAAAATTTTCCTGAGCTTGAATCTAAAGAAAAAGTGGAAATCCCTAATGCCGATTCTTATTTGTCACGGATAACCGGCGGTATCTATCCAAATGTAATGACGGAAAAAATCGATGGTTTATTGTTTGATAATGTATATAAAGCGGGGAAAAACGATAATTATGAAAATAAAAATATTGGGGGGTATTTTATTCTTTCACCACTTGGTAAACAAGTATTTTATGACTATATCCCTTATTTTTTAAAAGAAGAAATTTCAAAAAATGAAACGAGTGTTAAAGTGTATATTGGTAATATTGTATTTAATTCTGCTGAAGCAAAAAAATTGGGGAATAAGTTTGTTTTTGGTTATCCGCAGTACGGTGGTTGTGGTGGAACTTTACATAATAATTTAGGTTCGGAAATTGTTAATAGAATATTTAGTAGCGAAGAATTGTCAGTTGTCGGTAAAACAGAAAAAGGAGATAAAATTTATGAATTAAAGAATAAAGCAGAAGACACTTTTTATCAAGATAATTTTCAGCTAATGTATAACTTGAAGGAAAATTTTTTGAAGTATAAAGAGTCAATTGGTGATGTAGTTACCAATTCAGAACAAAATATTAGTTCATTAAGTAAAGAAGATTTTTTTAATCCAAATAAAAATTCTGATTATAAAACTTATTTGGATTCCGTGCCGTTTATATTTTGGAAAGATGAATTTGGAAATTGGCGTGTCTATGAAAGAGAATATTATTGGCAACAAAAAAACAGTATGACTTTGGCCGAATGTGGTAAACCAGTCATTTACCTTTATCCTCAAAAAGACACAAGTGTGAATGTTCGAGTCGCACCGAATGGTGGTTTGACGATAGTAGATCCTTTTTATCCAACAGGCGGATGGAATGTTTTAGCTACTCCGGAAAGTGTTTTAACCAATACCGATGGCAAAACCTATCCGTATTTATTCTGGGAAGGTAAAGCATACGATATGAATGTTCCTCAGCAAGGTTTTGTTTTAAAACGTGAAGAAGTAGAAAAAAAGATGACAGCACTTTTGGTCAAACTCGGTTTGAATCAAAAGGAAACAAAAGATTTCTTGGAATTTTGGCAACCGAAACTTGAAGAAAAAGATTTTGCTTTTGTGACATTTTTACCGCAAAACGAATTTGATGCTTTGGCTCCGCTTACCGTTTCTCCGCAACCGGACAAAGTGATCCGTGTGTTTATGATTTACGAACCTCTTGATAATTTTGTTAAAGTCGCACCGCTTAAAATAGAGACACCCGTGAGAACCGGTTTTACCGTAGTGGAATGGGGTGGAAGATTATTAAAATAAAATATGCTTTTCGATTCTCACTGTCACCTCCAATTCAAAGCTTACAAAGACGATTTTGATCAAGTTCTTAAACGTTGTGAAGAAAAACAAATGTTGCTTAATGTTGTCGGCTCGCAAATTGATACATCCGTTCGCGCCGTGGAGTTGGCTCAAAAATATGAAAATATTTATGCCAGCGTCGGATTACATCCTATTCACCTTTTTGAAACTCATGTAGACGAAGAAGAAGTCGCTTTCAAATCGCGCGAAGAAGATTTTGATTATGATAAATACAAAAAATTGGCGCGAAATAAAAAAGTGGTAGCCATAGGAGAATGTGGTTTGGAATTTTTTCATCTGCCTGCCGGACTGAATAAGGAACAAGCTTTGCAAAAACAAAAAGAAGTTTTTTTAGCTCAATACAAACTTGCGCAAGAATTAAAATTACCGATCATAATTCATGTCCGCGACGCCCACCAAGAAATGATTGATTTGTTGCGTGAGATAGGAGAACCGATTAACGGTGTGGTCCATTGTTATACCGGCAACTGGGAGTACGCAGAACAGTATCTGGCTTTAGGTTTGTATCTTGGTTTTACCGGAGTTATTACATTTCCGCCCAAAAAGACCGATCCAAAAGCCCAAGAAGATCTGCTTGAAGTAATAAAAAATTGCCCCTGGGACAGGATGCTTATTGAAACAGATGCCCCGTATTTGGCCCCTCAGAGCCATCGTGGACAGCGTGCTGAGCCGTGGATGGTAGAAGATGTTGCTTTGAAAATAGCTGATATAAAAAGAACGGAAACGGAAGAAATCATTCAAATTACTACAAACAACGCCAAAAAACTGTTTAAACTGTAAAATTACGACCGCTCTTTGACCTGGAGCGGTTTTTTTGTCCACAATTTTTTAAAAAACCCTTGACCGAGTTTGCTTTTTGCTGTAGAATGAAGCCGGCAGAAAATCGAAGAAAATCGCAAAATAAACAAAATTAAGCGAAATTATGGATAAACAAACACAAAAAGATATTCTGGTTCACAAAACATTCAAAGCGATGTTGAATATTTTGGTGATTTTTTCTTTACCGGCTTTCGCGGCTTTGTTTTTGGGAAAATTTTTACAAGACAAAATATCCATAGGTTTTAATATTATATGGCCTCTTTTAGCAGGGGCTTTTATTTTTTCTTGGGTGATGACTTTCCGTTTGTATTTCAAAATTTCGGAAGAGTTTAAAAAACTGGATCAAGAAAAAGAAAATTCCAAATAATTATGTTTTTTCAAGTACAATCGATGCGAGCCCCGGTTCAACCGGAAACATTGTTCAAAATAGGGGAATTTCCCGTTACCAACGCCATGACTTCAGGGTTGTTAGTTTTATTTATTTTAGTCGTTTTTTCTTTTTTGATTTCCAAAAAATCACAATTGAAACCTGGTAAATTTCAAACTGTGGCTGAAGTCTTGACCGAAGCTTTTTTAAATTTGATAGAACAACTTAGTGGAAGTAGAAAATTTGCGTTTAAAGTTTTGCCTCTCATAGGTGCTTTGTTTTTATATATCGGATTGTCCAATTTACTCGGTCTTATTCCGGTATTATCGGAAATAACTTACAACAAGACGACTTTATTTCGAACTCATACGAGTGATTTTAATCTGACTTTCGGTTTAGCTTTAGCTATGGTTTTATTGATTCAAACAATGAGTATTAAACAAGCCGGAATATTTGGGCATATAGGAAAATATTTAAAATTCAAAGAAGTGTTTTTGGGTTTTAAAGAAAGTTTTGGAAAAGGAATGTTTGCAATTGTAGATTTTATAATAGGTTTACTCGATATAATTTCCGAAATAGCTAAAGTTATTTCTCTGTCTTTGCGTTTATTTGGTAATATGTATGCTGGTGGAGTTTTGACTGCTATCTTGTTTGGTATGTTTGCTTTGTTTTTACCGCTTCCGTGGTTTTTTATGAGTTTATTGTCCGCTGTAGTGCAAGCTATGGTTTTTGGTTCTTTGATAGCTGCTTTCTATAGTCTGGCTATTGATGACGGTTCGCCAAAAACGGAATAAAATTTTTAAAATAATTTAATAAATTTAATAATTTATATTATGGATATCGAATCAGCACGTCTTATCGCTAAAGGTCTCTGCACCATCACCATGGGCGGATCCGCTATCGGCGAAGGTTATCTTATCGGTAAAGCTCTCGAAGCTATCGGTCGTAATCCGAAAATGGAAGGAAGTATTTTTTCCAAAATGATTATCGGTGTGGCTATGGCGGAATCTACCGCTATTTACGCTTTCGTTTGTTTCTTTATCGTTTAAATTTTGCGTTTTGTTTGTTGTCGAAATTTATTTTCGACAACGCCCTTAAACACAAAATAAAAAGTTTATGCAACAATTATTGGAAATTTTAGGAAAAATAGGTTTTGATTGGCACATGAGTTTATTTAATCTAGCCAATTTTTTGGTGGCTTTTTGGGTTTTGAAAAAATTCGCTTTTGGTCCTTTGGTAAAAATTATCAATGAACGTCAAAAGAAAGCGCAAGAGGTTTTGGAAAATTTTGATAAATCTCAAGCAGAATTAAGTATGGCCAAACAAAATGCCAAACAAATAGTAGACGAAGGAAAAACTATGGTGAATTACTTGATGAGCGAAGCGCAAACTGAAGCGAAAAATACCGTGGAAGGAGCAAAAATCAAAGCCAAAGAAGAAACACAAAAAGTCGTAGAAGAAGCCAAAAAAACCATTCAATCGGAAAAAGAAAAAATGAAAGAAAAACTTTACGAAGAAACCGCCGATCTGATAGTGGCGGCTACGGAAAAAATATTTACCGACAACCTAAAAGCGTCGGAAGATGTTAAGTATGTAAAAAAAGTGGTTGAAGATTTGAAAAAATAATTATGGCAAAAATTTTTCCTCAACAATTCGCCAAGATTTTGTACGAACTTACAAACGGTTTACCAAATAAAGATATCCCCGCAGCTATTGATTCTTTTATTTCTTTTTTAGCAAAAAATCAGAGCATCAAAAAGCTTCCTTATATTATTTCGGAGTTTGAAAAATACGCGCAAAAGATGGAAGGCAAAGAAGAAATAACCGTTAAATCCGCTCACGGTTTGTCTGAAAACTTGTTAAACGAAATAAAGAAAAATTTAAATTTACAGGGTGAGGTAAAAGAAGAGATAGACGAAAGTATTTTGGGTGGCGTGGTGGTGACGGTTGGAAATAAAATTTTTGACGCCAGTGTCAAAACTCAAATAAACAAATTAAAACAACAACTAATTTAAAAACAGTTTATGTCTTATACCAATCAAATAGTCAAAGCGTTAAAAGAAAATATCGAATCTTTTAAAAATCAAGCGCAAGTTGAAGAGGTAGGTTCGGTGATAGAAGTTGGCGACGGTATTGCGCGTATGAGCGGTTTGGAAAAGTGCCAAGCTCAAGAAATGTTGGAATTTCCAGGCGGAGTTTACGGAGTAGCGCTTAATTTGGAAGAAGAAACAGTCGGCGCCATCATACTTGGAGACTATAAACAGATCAAAGAAGGCGATACGGTCAAACGCACCGGACGTATTTTATCAGTACCTGTCGGAGATCAATTGATCGGCAGAGTCGTTGATATTCTAGGTAATCCTCGCGACGGTAAAGGTGAAATCAAAACCAAAAATTTTTATCCTTTGGAACGAGTAGCTCCCGGAGTTATGACTCGCGAAGCTGTAAAAAAACCGGTACAAACCGGCATTAAAGCTGTTGATGCGCTTATTCCCGTGGGCCGAGGTCAGCGTGAACTTATAATAGGTGATCGTCAAACCGGTAAAACCGCTTTAGCTATTGATACTATCATAAACCAAAAAGGACAAGACATGATTTGTATATATGTCGCTGTCGGACAAAAAGAATCGAAAGTGGCCAGATTGGTGGCTAAATTACAAGAAAGCGGAGCTATGGATTATACGGTAGTGGTGGTCGCTGGAGCTTCAGAACCGGCACCAATGTCATATTTAGCTCCTTATGCCGGAGTATCTATGGCGGAATATTTTGCCGATAAAGGTAAAGATGTTTTGATAGTTTACGATGATTTAACCAAACAAGCTTGGGCATACAGAGAAATTTCTTTGCTCTTACGTCGTCCGCCGGGTCGCGAAGCTTATCCGGGTGATGTTTTTTATTTACATTCTCGTTTACTTGAACGCGCTTGTAATTTGAATAAAGAAAACGGTGGCGGTTCCATTACCGCTTTACCTATTATTGAAACGCAAGCTGGAGATGTTTCTGCTTATATTCCGACCAATGTTATTTCCATTACCGATGGGCAGATATTTTTGGAAACAGATCTTTTTTATCGAGGTATTCGCCCGGCGCTCAATGTCGGTTTATCAGTATCTCGTGTAGGTTCGGCGGCTCAAACAAAACCTATGAAAAAAGTTGCCGGTAAATTAAAATTGGCCATGGCTCAATTTCGTGAAATGGAAGCTTTTGCTCAATTTGCATCGGATTTGGATCCTGAAACAAAAAAACAGATTGACAGAGGTCAACGCTTAACCGAGCTTCTCAAACAACCTCAATACAGTCCAGCTTCGGTTGAAGAACAAGTTGCGGCGATTTACGCTGTTAATAACGGTTATTTTGATACTATTGAAGTGGGAAAAATCAGAGAAAACGAAAGTAAATTTATTTCTTTTTTGGGAACGGCCAAAAAATCTTTAATGGATAAAATAAAAGAAGGTGAATGGAACGAAGAAATTGAAATTTCTTTGAAAAATGCTTGCGATGAATTTAGAAAACAATTTTTAAGTTAATATGGCGGTTTCGACCAAACTTATCAAAAGACGTCTCAAATCCATAGGTAATACCAAAAAAATCACTAAAGCCATGGAAATGATTGCGGCGGTTAAAATGCGTAAAGCGGTTGATGCCGCCTTACGAACCAGATCTTACGCTAAATTGACGCAGGATCTGCTTAACCATCTTTCTCGCCTGGAAGAACCGGATTGTCCTTTGTTGGAAACCAGGCCGGTTAAAAAAATATTATTGATAATGGTTAGTTCAAATCGCGGTTTGTGTGGAAGTTTTAATGCGAATATTTTCAAGAAAACCGCCGGTTTGATAAAAGATGTTAAAAATATATCCAAACATCGAACGATAAACGGCGAGGAAATTCCTCCTTCGGAAAAAGTGGAAGTGGAAGTTTTGGGATTGGGTCGCAAAAGCGCATTGTTTGCCAAAAAAAATAATTTGAAATTAATATCAGTTTTTGACAAACTCAGCGAAGTCCCGGTTTTTGATGAGAGTTTATCTATTTCCAAAACAGCTATTAAAGAATTTACCAATAAAAATTACGATAAAGTTTTGGTGGCTTATACGGATTTTAAATCAAGTTTATTTCAAGAACCGAAATTACGTCAGTTGTTGCCGGTATCTTCCCGAGAATTGGAAAAAATGTTGACCGATTTGGGAAAAAACGAAATTGTAAAAAATCAGAAATCTGAGAAAGAAGACGAAGAATTCGGTTTGGAAACATATTTGTTTGAACCTAGTGTGGAAGATATTATCAACGAAGTTTTACCGAAATTGGTGGAAATACAACTGTATCAATCTATGTTAGAATCAGCGGCTTCCGAACATAGTGCTCGGATGGTAGCGATGAAAAACGCCAGTGAAGCGGCGGAAGAAATGATTTTTGAATTGAATTTAAATTATAACAAGGCCAGACAAGCCGGTATTACCCAAGAAATAGCCGAGATTTCCGGCGGGGCGGCGGCTTTTAAATAAAAATTAATTTAATATTTATGAAAAACAAAGGTTTTGTAACGCAAATTATCGGGGTAGTGGTGGATGTCCATTTTCCGGAAAAACTTCCGGATATTTTCAACGCTTTAAAAATTAAAATGGAAGATGGAAAAGAATTGTTTTTGGAAGTTCAACAACATTTGGGATCCAATACCGTTCGCACTATAGCGCTTTCCACTACCGATGGTTTGCAACGTGGAGCTGAAGCCGAGGATACGGGCGCTCCGGTTACCGTGCCGGTCGGTCCGGAAACTTTGGGTCGCATGTTTAATGTAGTCGGAAAAGAAGTTGACGGTAAAGGTGAAGTAAAAGCGAAAAAAAATTATCCTATACATCGTAAAGCTCCGAGTTTCAAAGAACAATCTCCGAAGTTTGAAGTTTTAGAAACCGGTATTAAAGTTATTGATTTGCTTTGTCCGTTTTTGAAAGGCGGAAAAATCGGTTTATTCGGCGGCGCCGGTGTAGGTAAAACTGTGGTTATTCAAGAATTGATTCGCAATATTGCTTCCGAACACGGAGGATATTCCATGTTTGCTGGAGTTGGAGAACGCACTCGTGAAGGAAATGATCTTTATCGCGATATGGAAGCCAGTGGGGTTTTGGAAAAAACCGCTCTCGTTTTCGGCCAAATGAATGAACCGCCGGGTGCTCGTGCTCGCGTGGCTTTGACTGCTCTTGCTATGGCTGAATATTTTCGCGATGAAGAGGGTCGTGATTTGCTTTTATTTGTGGATAATATTTTCCGTTTTACTCAAGCTGGTTCCGAAGTTTCCGCTTTGCTTGGACGTATGCCTTCGGCCGTAGGTTATCAACCTACTTTGGCTACGGAAATGGGTGCTTTACAAGAACGTATTACCTCGACTGCCAATGGTTCTATTACTTCGGTGCAAGCTGTTTACGTGCCGGCTGACGACTTGACCGATCCGGCTCCGGCTACTACTTTTTCTCACTTGGATTCCACCGTGGTTCTTTCTCGCGCTTTATCAGAATTAGCTATTTATCCAGCTGTAGATCCGTTGGATTCCTCATCCACTATTTTGGATCCAAATATAGTTGGAGAATTGCATTATAAAACCGCTCGCGAAGTGCAATCTGTATTGCAACGTTATAAAGATTTGCAAGATATCATTGCTATTTTGGGTATGGAAGAATTATCTGAAGAAGACAAAATAACAGTTTCTCGCGCCAGAAAAATTCAAAGATTTTTGTCTCAACCATTTTTCGTTGGCGAACAGTTTACAGGTATTCCCGGAAAATATGTCCCGGTCAGTGAAACAGTTCGCGGTTTTCGAGAAATTTTGGACGGACTTCATGATGATAAGCCTGAACAAGCTTTTTATATGAAAGGCGTTATCGAAGAAGTCAAAGTTTAATTTTTATGAGTGTAGAAAAAACTTTAAAATTAACAGTAGCTACCCCAAACGGCATAGTTTATCAAGATTTGGTGGAAAAAGTAACTATTCCGACTGCGGCTGGAGAAATTACGGTTTTACCCGAACATGAAGCTATGGTTTCGGTTTTGAGATCCGGAGAAGTAAATATTACCAAAGACGGTTATACGGTTGATTTGGCGTTGTCCGGCGGGGTTTTGGAAATGCGTCCTGATAACGAGCTTTTTTTGATAGCCGATAGCGCTGAAAGAGCTGAAGAGATAGATGTTGAAAGGGCGGAAATAGCCAAAAAACGTGCCGAAGAGTTGTTGCAACAGATAAAAAATGTAGAAGACGTAGAATATGCCCGAATCCAAGCTATGATTGAAAAAGAAGTTACCAGATTAAATGTTGGTAAAAAGTATAAAAAAATAAAAACAAAATAATTTTTTTGTTTAATTTTAGCCAAATTTGCATCTTGACAAAATGGTCAAAATGTGCTATAATATACCCCGAGTAGCCAGTTTTAGGCTAATAACAAAAAAATATGAATTTAGATGAATTAATCGTTAATGGGGAAGGTTGCGGTTGCGGTCCGGATTGCGACTGTGAAAATGAAGAAAATTGCGCTTGTGGCGGTAATTGTGAGTGCGAAAAAGAAGAAGGAGAAGAATGTGACTGCGGCTGTGATCATGAAACAAAAGAAGAAGAAAACGCTTAAAATAAAAAGTAAAAAATCGCTCGGAAGGGCGATTTTTTACTTTTTAAAACTTATCTGGAGACAGGTAGGTTTTGTAATTTTTTAATCTTTAAATTCTTTGATCTTCCTGTTATACTACCATTGTATGTTTATCAATAATTTAAATCCGATTATATTCCAGTCAAGTTTTGTGTCCGTTCGATGGTACGGTGTTTTGTTGTCTTTTGGTATCTTAACGGCGGTCTTTGTTTTGATCAAATTATTCCAAAGTAAAGACTGGACAGTGGACCAAACTTTGGATTTATGCATCTGGTTGATAGTTGGGGGTTTGTTGGGGGCGCGATTGGGTGAAATATTTTTTTATAATTTTTCTTTTTATTGGCAAAATCCGCTAGAGATATTTTTTATAAATCACGGGGGTTTGAGCAGTCACGGGATGGCTTTGGGTTTAGTATTGACTTTAATCGTGTATTGTTTTTGGAAAAAATACGATTTTTGGTTAATAGCGGATGCTTTGGTGGTAGTTATACCTTTGTTGGCGGGGTTTATTCGTTTGGGAAATTTTTTCAATTCGGAAATTTTGGGCAGGATTTCTTCCGTGCCTTGGGGAGTTTATTTCCCGCGCGCGGAAATTTTTCCTCTTTTACGCCATCCTGTGCAGATTTACGAAGCGTTGTCATCTTTTTTGGTTTTCGTAATCTTTTATTTTATTTATAAAAAATATTCAAAGACGTGGTCGCATGGTTTTATCTTCAATCTTTTTCTTTTAGTCTATTTTTCTATTCGTTTTTGTTTGGAATTTTTTAAAGAATATCAAACGTCTTGGGAAAGTTATTTGACAGTCGGACAATGGTTGAGTTTTCCTTTTATTTTGTTTTCCGGCGTTTGGTTATCATATCGTTTGATGAAAAAAAGACGTTTATGAAATTTAATTTTGAACAGCAAAAAATAATAGATAATGTTTTTGGTGCACATCTCATTAGCGCTCCGGTCGGCACTGGTAAAACTACTATTTTATCCGAACGAGTTTTGTCGGCTTTGAAAAACGGGATAAAGCCGGAAGAAATTTTATGTTTGACTTTTACCAATAAAGCGGCGACCGAAATGTTGGAGCGTATCAAAGGAAAAATTTCGCAAAAAGAAATTTTTGAAAAATTGACTATAAAAACGTTTCACGGTTTTTGCGCCAATCTCGTGAAAAGTGAAGCTAAGGAACTTGGACTCAATACGGATTTTACGATTATTGACGAAGAAGAACAAATGCAGATTTTTGAAAACATTTTGGACGATTATCCGGAAATCAAAGAACAAAAAAACGATAAATTGTTTGACAAGATTTATCGTCACCGTTTGGTGGAAACGGAAAATCTTATTGGATGTTCCACGCCCCAAACTCCACTGAATCGCGAGGAAGAACAAATAAAAGATAAATATTTTAAAAAATTATCCGATCTCAACGCGATGGATTTCAACGAATTGGTGGTTAATACACTGAAAATTTTATATTTGGAAGAAAAATTAAAGCAGAAATGGACGAGCCGTTATAAATTTATCCAAGTAGACGAATTTCAAGATACACACTTGTCTGAATATCTGGTGGTAAAAGAAATGGCCAAAGTTCATAAAAACATCACATTCATCGGTGATTTGGATCAGACGATTTATTCTTGGCGAGGAAGCAATCCTGTTTTTATCGCCAAAATTTTTAAAAATCATTTCGCTCCGGTGCAAGAGCATAATCTTTCCGTAAATTATCGCTTTAATCCGTATTTGCTTTTGGCGGTTAAATCTTTTTTGAACAGTTTTGAAAAATCTCACACCAAAGAATTAACTACGGAAAACAGCGGCGGTAAAGAAAAATGCGTAACTGTTTTTCGCGGTTTTGATTTTAACGAAGAAATATCTTTTGTTATCAATGAATTGAAAAAAATAAGAGCGGAAGAGCCGGGGGCTACGGTAGCGGTTTTATCGCGGGGTCACCAAGCGATTCGTGAATCCGTAGTAAAATTTGAAGAGCAAAAAGAACCTTTTATAACCGTGGATAAATTTCGTTTTTTTCGCAGACAAGAAATTAAAGATTTACTGGCTTGCGTTAAAATTTTATTTAATAAATTTGATACCGAGAGCGCGGCCAGATTGATTCTTCGACCGGAAAAGATAATGACTGCACCGGCTTTCAAAAAAATGATTGAAGAAATAGGCTATTCCGGGTTGCGCGTTTGCGATTTTTTATCTTTTGCCAATTTTGGGAGAAGAGAACCTTTTGAAAAATTGATAATTGCTTTGGAAAAATCCAGGTTGGTGGTACTTGATACTGAAACTACCGGTACCAATCCGAATCGCGATGAGATAATTCAAATTTATGTGCAAGAAATAATTAACGGTAAGGTAGGAACAAAATTTCATTTTTATTTAAAAAATTCCATACCCGTTGGTATTTCTCAAGATGTACATGGTTTGTCGGATGAATTTTTACGCGCTAACGGCGAAGACCCGAAAGAAGTTTTGAAAAAAATCGCGGATTTTATCGGGTCTGACGCAGTGGTCGGACATAACGTCTATTTTGATATCAGAATGATAATTGAAAATTGTAAACGTTTGGGTTTTAAAACGGAAATTAAAGAATTTTATGACACACTGGATTTGAGTCGTCGTTTATTGCAAAGCGAAAATTACAAATTGACGACTTTGGCGAAAATGCTGAATTTAAGTTGCGCCACTCATAGCGCCGACGACGATGTTGCGGCGACTACGGACCTTCTTTTTTATTTAGTGTCGCGTTTGAAACAATATGGAAAGGATAGAGAAAAATTGTTTAAAGAATACGGCAATAAATTTTTGCCGTTGGCTTTGAAAATGGAAAACTGGCGAAAAGTTGTCCGAGATTTTCGTCCGGCCAAAGCCGTAGAATTTATTTTTAACGATTCGGGATTGAAAAAATATTACGAAGAAAACGATAAAACCGGAGAAAAAAGTAAAAATACGGAAATGTTGTTAAATTTCTTGGTAAATTTTGATGATCAGCAAAAAGACGGAGAAAACGCTTTGCAAGAATTAATAGGTAGGTTCGCTTTGGCTAAAAATTTGGATTTTCTCGGGTTGGAATCCGGTAAAACGCCGATTATTACCGTGCATCAAGCCAAGGGCTTGGAATTTGATTATGTTTTTATCATCGGCCTGAACGAATTTAAATTTCCGGCTTATAAAAGTGATCTGGAAGAAGAAAAAAGATTATTTTACGTGGCTTTGACCAGGGCAAAAAAACATATTTATTTGAGTTATAGCGATAACTATGTCAGTTCTTATGGTCCGCGTCAACAAGCCAGAAGTCGTTTTATTGACAGTTTGGAACAAAAATACGTAGAATACCTTTGATTTTCTTTATATTTTAAATCAATGTCAAATAAAGAATTTAATTATAAGTTCTACACCACCGCCTCTGAAGCCTGGGATGCTATGTACCAGGCGATTTTAGATTCTCAAAAATCAGTTTATTGGGAAATTTATGCTTTGGGTAATGATGAAATAGGAGATAAATTTATCAATTTGTTGATTAAAAAAGCGGGAGAAGGTTTGGATATAAAAATTATCGTCGACCATTTGGGCAGTTTTTCTTTATCAACCACGCAACAAGATAATTTGCGCAATGCCGGAGTGGATTTGATTGTTTATAATGAAGTTTTTAAATTTCAATTTAATTTGTATAAATGGTTCAAAAGAATTTGGCAAAGGAATCATCGTAAAGTTTTGATAATTGACGAAGAAACCGGTTTTATCGGCGGTGTTAACGTGACGGTTCAAGAAAAAGAGTGGGGAGATCTGTATTTGAAAATAGAGGGGAAAACAGTCAGACCGTTACTGCGTCAATTTGCTCACAGTTATATAAAATCCGGAGGTAAGAAAAAAAATGTCAAAGCTTTGTTTCACCCGATATTACTCAAAGAATTTCCTTCTTTGAAAAAGAAAATAGGATTTATTTTTCATGAGCCGATATTTAATCGGAACAATTCAAAATTGAAAAATTTTTATTATGATTTGATACGTTCGGCAAGACAATCAATCACTTTATTGACGCCATATTACATCCCTGATAAAAAATTTCTACAACTTATTTCGGAAGCCAAAAAAAGAGGAGTGGAAATAAATATTATTCTACCTTATCGTCCGGATCATAAATTTATCCAAATTGCGTCCCAGGCTTTTTATGAATTGTCGCGTAAAGCCGGGGCAAAAATTTTTCTTTTGCCCAGAATGCATCATGGTAAAGCCATATCCGTTGACGGTAAGTTTGGTTCTATCGGAAGTAATAATTTTACTCATCGCAGTTTTTATATCAACAAAGAGGCGGATGTTAATTTTCAAGAAAAAGAAATGGTTGCCGAATTAAACGATATTCTAGAAGAATTGAAAAAACAAGCCGTGCCGTACGATAGGAAAAAGTTTGTTGATTTTTGGATTATAAAAAAGATTAAACAATGGTGGGCGGAGAAAATAAAAAGAATTGTTTGATTTTTAGATTTATGATTTTTATAAATTATGCCTATTAAACAGGTCAAAACTCAAACCACAGTAAACTCAATTCCTTTGGCTGAGCGCATGCGCCCACAGGATTTTGACGGTTTTTTTGGTCAAACAGATATTGTAGGGCAAGGGAAAATTTTGCGTAAATTAATAGAAAGTGATGATTTGACATCGCTTATTTTTTGGGGCCCGCCGGGAGTTGGTAAAACAACTTTGGCCAAAATAATCGCCGCTAAAACCAAATCGCATTTTATCCAACTTTCTGCGGTGATGAGTGGTAAAGATGAATTGCGTGAAGCTGTAGCGCAAGCCAAAGAAATAAAAGAAAAAGAAAATCGTCGCACCATTTTATTTATTGATGAAATCCATCGTTGGAATAAAGCTCAACAAGATGCGTTGTTGCCTTATGTGGAGCAAGGGGATATTATTTTGATTGGCGCGACTACGGAAAATCCTTCTTTTGAAATTATCAGAGCTTTGCTTTCCAGATCGCGAGTCTTTGTTTTGAAATCACTTAGTGAAGAAGAACTATTTCAAGTTGTGAAAAGAGCATTGGTTGATGAAAATGTCGGTTTGGGAACAATGAAAATTAAAATAGATGATGAGGTAATAAAAACAATAGTATTTTTTTCCGGAGGTGATGCGCGAACAGCGTTAAATATTTTGGAGTTAGCAGTAAAGCTTAATAAAGAAGGAAAAATAGATAAAAGTGATATTAAAGAATCTGCACAAAAAGTAAATGTGGTTTTTGATAAACAGGGCGAAGAATTTTATAATTTAATTTCCGCGTTACATAAATCTATGCGCGGTAGTGATCCAGATGCCTCTATTTATTGGTTATGTCGTATGTTACAAGGTGGAGCCGATCCGCTCTATGTGGCGCGTCGGGTAGTTCGTTTTGCTTCCGAAGATATCGGGATGGCTAACGGTGAAGCCCTTATTCAGGCTAATGCGGCTTATGATGCATGTCATCGTCTAGGGATGCCCGAGTGCGGAGTACATTTGGCTCAGGCGGTAGTTTATTGCGCTAAATCGGCAAAATCCAATTTATTGTATGTGGCTTATGAAAAAGCAATGAAAGATGCGGAACAAACATCTCATTTGGGAGTGCCGTTACACCTCCGTAATGCTCCGACTCAATTTATGAAAGATATTGGTTATAGCGACGGATATAAATATAATCCCGATTTTGACGGTCCTGTGGAACAAGAATATTTGCCAGAGGAGTTGAAAGGAAAAAAATACTTAAAAAAATAATCTCATATGGATAAATGTCTACTTCATGTCTGCTGTGCTCCTTGCAGTATTGCCGTAATAGATGAATTAAAAAACGATTATGATTTAACCGTTTATTTTTATAACCCCAATATTTATCCAGAACAAGAATATCTCAAGCGTAAAGCCGAAGTTGTCCGAGTTTGTAACGAATGGAAAATACCGATGATTGATGCAGATTATGAAACACAAAATTGGGAAGAGTGCACAAAAGGCCTGGAAAATGAACCGGAAGGCGGAAAAAGATGTTTGAATTGTTTTGCAATGCGATTAAATAAAGCCGGGGAATATGCCAAGCAAAATAATTTTGATATTTTTGCTACAACTCTGACCAGTGGTAGAAATAAAAAAGCGGACGTTATTCATCCGCTCGGGTTTAAAATCGCTGAAAAATTTGGTTTGAAATTTTTGGATATTGACTGGAAAACCGAAGGAAGACAGGAAAAAGGAAGAAAGATGGTCAAAGACAGGGGAATTTATAGGCAGGATTATTGTGGATGTCGGTTTTCAATAGAAAACCGAACTCAAAACTCAAATATCATCCGCCGCGGCGGACAAAACCACAACTTAAAACCTTAAAATTTATAATAAATCGTCCCGACTTGTCGGGACACCAACGTTTTGACTTTTGAGATTAATATTGTATTTTTCTTCCCGTCGGAGCGTGTTCAATGCGTATTTCCACGCATTTCTTTTTTTTGAGCAAGTTGGGAATTTTTTCCGCCCATTCTATAACACAGATTGTTTCAGTATTCCCCAAATAGTCATCGATGCCGATATCCAACAGTTCGTCTTCATCTTTGAGACGGTAAGCGTCAATATGAACAAATTTTAAACTTTTTCCGTTAAGTTGAATGAAATATACGTTAAAAAGTGTAAAAGTAGGGCTTTTGATTCTCTGTTTAATACCAAAAACTTGAGCAACGCCTTTGGTTAATGTGGTTTTCCCGGCCCCCAGATCTCCGTATAAACACAAAATATCTCCACCTTGCAAAGTAGTAGCAATTTTTTTTCCGAAATCAACCAATTCTTTCTCGTTTTTAATAAAAATTTCTTGCATATATTTTCTCTTATTTTAGCAAAAATTATAGATATTGTCAACTTGTGCTTATTGTTGTAAAATATACACATTAAAAATCAGAGACGGGGAAGCTAAGCCCTGTCTATTCTAATCTTCTTAAATTATGTCTAAAGACAAGGTAATTTTGGCGATAAAGATACTTATCTACGCCAGTTTTTTTGTGCCTCTTTTGGTGTTACCGAGTTCGTTTATTTTCCCTTTTATCGTACCAAAGATTTTGACGTTTCGTTCCATTGTTTTATTGATGACCGGATTATATGCCTTGTTATTGATAGTTGATTTTGAAGAATACAAACCGAAGTTTACCCCGATAAACATCGCTGTATTCTTGTTTTGGCTTAGTTTTTGTATTTCCACGTTTACCGGAGTGGATCCATATCATAGTTTTTGGGACAATCATGAACGTATGTTGGGATTTTTTACTATTACGCATTATGTAATATATTTTTATGTTTGTGGAGCTGTTTTGAAAACTTGGTCGGATTGGCGTTTAGCTTTGAAAATATTTTTAATCGCCGGAACAGGGGTGATGTTTGTGGGTTTTTTGCAAGTTGGCAATCCTCAATTGTTGTTGAATCAAGGTTCTGATCGTGTTGCCAGTACGCTTGGTAACCCGATTTACGTTGGCGGATATGCTTTGTTTTTGTCAGCTATGGCTGCGTTGCTGTTGGCCAAAGAAAAAACCTTACATTGGCGTTGGATATTGGGTGCGATATTAGCTCTGTCTTTTTTTGGAATATTTTTTAGTGGTACTCGCGGTGACATGTTGGCTCTGGCTGTAGCTATTCCTTTGATTATTTTTTTGTTAGCCATAGCTTTGCGCGGTTATCCGAAAGCGAAAATTTATCTTTGGTCGTCTTTGGCTGTTTTTGTTTTGATTTTTTCAATTTTGTATTTTAACCGTCAAACTGATTTTGTAAAAAGCATTCCTGCTGTCGGTCGTGCTATTAATACATCTTATTCGACCATTAAAGCCAGCCCCCGTTGGATTGCTTGGCAAATAGCTTTGCAAAGTTGGAAAGACAAACCTATTTTTGGCTGGGGTCCGAATAATTATTTTTACGCTTTTAATTCTCATTATAATCCCAGATCGTTGGATTTCGGTTATGGAGAAACATGGTTTGATAACGCTCACAATATAGTACTCAATACTATGGCGGTTCAAGGAACTTTCGGTATCTTGGTTTATCTATTGTTGTTTGCGATAGCAGTTATGTCTTTGACGATTGCTTACAGGAAAAAACATGTGGATTTGACTATTTTTATTGTTCTTTCGGTTTATGTTATTTCTCATTTAGTGGAAAATATTACGGTTTTTGAGAATTTGACATCATATCTTTATTTTATGTTTGTTTTGGCTATGATTAGCCGTTTGACTTTGTTGCCAGAAAAAGATGAAAAAAATCAAAATGTTCAAGCAAACAAAAATTTAAGTTTAGGTGTAGTTTCAGTTGTTGGCGTAACGGTTTTTATTCTTATATTTATTTTTAACATTCAACCGGCGAGAGCCAATATGAAATCGCTTGATGCTATCAAAATGTTGAATTCCAATCCGCCGATGGCTTTGTCGTCCGTGGAAGACGCTATTAATTTCAAATCTCCGCATATTGACGATATCAGAAGCGACATCTCTCGATCCGTAGTGCAAATAGCTTATTCTTTGATGCAAAATCAACAAACAAAAATAGATTTTTTGAAAAAGATTTTAGATGTTTGTTATAGTGAACTTCATAAAAATACCGATTTACACCCTCTTGATATCCGTAATCAAATGACATTATCGCAAATGGCGCAAGTGATGGCCCAATTGAACAATGATCCTATAAAAATAGCGGAAGCGGAAAATTATCTCAAAGACGCTTTGGATAAATCGCCAAAACGACAACAACTGGTATATTCGTTGGCGATGTTACAAATGCAAATGGGAAAAACGAATGAAGCCGCGATATTGTTGGAAAATACCATAAAAGATAATTCTAAAATCGCGGAAAGTTATTGGCGTTTGGCTTATGTGTATAAAATTGTCGGTGATGATAAAAAAGTTTTGGAGATTTTGCAATTGGCGGAAAAAAACGGTGTAGTATTTACGGAAAATGAAAATAATATTATCGCGCAAATAATGGCGATTACACCTGCGACGACAACAGTGAAGAAAAAGTAGAAAGTTTATAAAGTTCATAAAGTCCCAGACATATGAAAATAGACAAGTTCGAAGATATAATTGCTTGGCAAAAGAGTGAACTTCTGGTTTTGGATATCTATAAACATTTTAAGAATTGTAGAGATTTTAGTTTTAGAGATCAAATTCAAAGAGCCGCAGTATCTATTATGAATAATATTGCCGAAGGATTTGAGCGAAGAACCAACAAAGAGTTAAGTAATTTTTTATTTATTGCTAAAGGTTCTTGTGCTGAAGTTCGTTCAATGTTATATCTTGCTCTTAAACTTGGTTATGTTTCTAAAAATAAATTTGAGGAATGGTATTCTCTAACAACAGAAATTTCCAGAATGCTTTCAGGCTTTATCAAAACTTTATAAACTCTATAACTGTACAAACCTTATGAATTTTACGAACTCTATCACCACCACTTTTTCGAACTTTACGAACTTTATAACTTTACAAACTTTATGAACTCAAAGCGTGCTTTTATCACGGGAATTACCGGTCAAGATGGTTCTTATCTCGCAGAATTACTACTAGCCAAAGGTTATGAAGTCCATGGATTGATTCGTCGTTCCAGCACTTTTAATACCGGGAGAATAGATCATCTCTACAAAGATCCTCATGTAAATGATGTTAAATTATTTTTACATTTTGGAGATTTGACAGATGGAAGTAATATTTCTCGTTTGTTGGAGCAAATAAAACCGGACGAAATATACAATCTCGGAGCGCAAAGTCACGTTAAAGTGAGTTTTGATATGCCGGTATATACCGGAAATACGGACGGTCTCGGAACGCTACGATTACTCGATGCTATCAAAGAAACGGGAATAAAAACAAAATTTTATCAAGCTGGTTCGTCTGAAATGTTTGGAAAAGTTCAAGAAACTCCGCAAAAAGAAACCACACCTTTTTATCCGCGTAGCCCCTATGCTTGTACCAAGGCTTATGCGCATTGGCTTTGTGTCAACTATCGTGAAGCTTACAATATGTTTATTTGTAACGGGATTTTGTTTAATCATGAATCACCGCGACGCGGCGGGACTTTTGTCACCAAAAAAATTACTGATGCGTTGCATAATATCAAGGAAGGTAGACAAGAAAAACTTTATCTTGGTAATTTGGAAGCCAGACGTGACTGGGGTTATTCCAAAGATTATGTGGAAGCGATGTGGTTAATGCTCCAGCAAGAAAAACCCGATGATTACGTGATAGCTACCGGAGAAACACATACAGTAAAAGAGTTTACGGAAGAAGCTGGAAAATATTTCGGTTTTGATATTATTTGGCAAGGAAGCGGAATAAATGAAAAAGGTATAGATAAAAATACCGGTAAAATAATAATAGAAATAGATGAGCGCTATTTTCGTCCGGCGGAAGTGGATTTATTATTGGGAGATTATTCCAAAGCAAAGAAAAATTTCAATTGGGAACCGAAAACCAAGTTTAAAGAATTAGTGAAAATAATGTGTGAAGCCGAAGAATATGGAGAAAAACTCTAAGATTTATATAGCGGGACATACCGGCTTGGTTGGTTCGGCATTGATTCGAAATCTGCAGTCTCAAGGGTATAATAATTTGATCTATAAAACTTTTGAGGAGTTAGATTTAACCGATCAACAAGCAACAATGAAATTTTTTGAAAAAGAAAAACCAGAATATATAATTTTGGCAGCCGCGAAAGTCGGGGGTATCGGAGCCAATAACACTTATCCGGCAGAATTTATTTATCAGAATTTACAGATTCAAAACAATGTTATCCATCAAGCTTATTTGTGCGGAGTAAAAAAATTGTTGTTTTTGGGATCGGTTTGTATTTATCCGAAATTTGCTCCCGAACCGGTAAAAGAAGAATATTTGTTAACCGGAACATTAGAACCGACCAATGAGCCTTATGC
>ERZ795054.815-NODE-815-length-33927-cov-5.991940_pt1 | contig 33927 bp, 81 predicted proteins | sample MGYA00375138_ERZ795054 | MGnify/ENA primary metagenome ERZ795054 (study PRJEB30183, sample SAMN05720215) | anaerobic digester metagenome | isolation source: active sludge of municipal wastewater-treating anaerobic digesters | place: USA | collected 2014-12-23 ... | reverse complement strand
TTTATATCTTTTTAATATTCTAACAATAATGAGATATTATAATAAGAAAGACAATAAGAACAATAATTATTCCGTACATAATCTCCCTCCAGAATTATTCATTTGGTTCAAAACACCATAATTTTCTATTGCAGGGGAAGGTCTTAAAAGTCTCTATATCATCTCTAGAAGAACAACCCCATCCAGTATTTGGTCCAGGATGTCCGTCAGAAGTATCATCTTCACACCACTCAAGATTTTTACATTTCCAGCAGCCTCTCGCCCGAGCTTCATTCATAGTTTTATCAATTTCTTCTTTAGGAATCTTTTGTTCTTCTTCCCTGGTCAATTTTTCTGTCCTGGCCCAGACAATGTATGCTCCACAATTGGGGCAATAGTTATCTATCCTATGAATCCCTGATCTTTTACATAACATGCAAAAATAATGGGGCCAGCTCCAGGCAAAGGCTATGGTAACTTTACCGCTGTTTCTTGGGTGATCCATATAATAATACCCTTTTAATTAACTTTTTTAAATTTACCATTAATGAATCTTTCACCAGAAAGCATTTTATCAAGAATTAGTTCACCTATTCGAAGAGCTTCAGCAGGATTGGTAACATCATTAGTATTAGCATCAATCCACTTTTTGAACTCTTCATATTCTTTTTCATCAAATTCTTTCATATAAGAAATCTCTCCAAAAATATATCAAGATGTTCCAGAAGATTTTCATCAGGTACATTCATGTAGTTTTGTCCACATCGAGGGCAGGTAATACCTGCAATTAATTTTCCGGTCGAGAGCAATACAACCTCAGTTAATTGCATCCATTTTGTTTCACAGATACCACAAGTATATTCCATATTAATCTACATCTATAACTTCCATATAATCTAGATGATATCTTTTATCTTCCAGGTAATAAATAAATGAAGAGAAGACAGGGTACTTAATATCATCAGGCACTGGTGCAAAAGTTATATTGGGCGTTCCTTCTTCTAAATATCTTTTGGGTATATTATAATGTTCCTCAAAAGAAAAAGAAGGTTCCCACCATAACAAAACTTTAGCCTTATCAGTATCAAGACCAACAATACCATCAATATTTGGTGTCTTCTCTGCTATACCACATACTCGAAGAGCTTCTTCCATATAAATATTTTTAACAGCAATAGGTAGATAAGTTAAAGACATAAGCAATTTTGCTTCTTCATTGGTAAGAATAATTCGTACTCGTAAGCCTTTAAATTGTGTTGAGATAACAACAAGAGTATATAATCCTTCTCCTTCTGGTATAGCAAGAGAAGTAATATCATCCTCTGATTCTACCTCTTTATTCTTATCTTTTAGCATCATATGCTCATTCTTTACTGTGGGACGTATGAACAATTTCCAATCAGGAAATTTCTCTGCGATGTGCCTGTCATAAATCATAGCTGCATCCTGTGCAAGATGCACACTATTTTTCTCAAGCTTCTTGCCTTGAATAACTTTAATGCCTTTTTTTGTCATAACAATTCTCCTTAGTATCCTTGAAATCCTATGTAATTATCATCCTCATTGATAACAATATTAAATTCAACAGTAAACTTCATGGCGACAAGATCAGTATCTATTACCCTAAAAGAATATTCCTGATTGGCCCCCTCGAGACATTCATTCAAGAGATCAGTAAGCTGCTGCGTTACTTCTTCTTTTGTGTACATCATAAGCATTACTTCTTGCAAGTATCCATGACTGAGCCAAACTCAGCTGGCATATTCTTTTTCATCTGCTCAACAGTAACACCTGATTGAGAAGAAGTATCCCAAGAAGGAGCTACTATAAGAAATTTATAACCATCAATACACATGACAGTTATCTTCATATTACCATATGATCTCTTTTCAATAACATACATCCTGGCAAAAGCCATAGTGCTGATAAAAAGAAACATTAAAATAAATATCTTTTTCATTCCTTTACTCCTTCCAAAAAATTAGAATCATAACAACCTACATGCTTATAATCTTCATCTATTAACTCATACATATAATAATATTTAGGATCTCCTCGAGCATATAAAGAATGTTCCGATTTAGTAACTCTAATAACTCTATAGATCTTTTCAGAAGGTGCTGTTATTGTTTCAGTCATGGTAACAGACTTTATAGAAAGAATCCTTACTTTATCCCCTTCAACAAACTTAGGAGGATTCTCTAAAAACCAAATAGATTTTTTAATTTCACGAATCTCGTGCTCAATAATATCAAATTTCTTTAAAATCATGTTGAATCTCCACATTTTACGTATAAACATACTATTCTCCTATAATGATTTCCACCATGAACCTAATTTTGACATCTTCTCCGAAAACCAATCCTCTATACCAGGATCATTCTTATACATCCCAAAAAGGATGCAGCCAATAAACCAATAAGAAGCTATTAAAACTAAAAAAGGAAATGCAATAATAATCACAATTCCTTTTGCGTATCGCTTGAATTTCTGCCAATTAATTCTTTTCTTTCCTTCCATCGCCTGTTTAACCAATATTTAAAAACTTTATCGGGATTTTTCCTTCCCCATTCAGTCCGTTCCTTACTTCGACATTTCTTGCAATAATAATGCAACTTATCCACTGATTGATTGTTTGCATGAAAATATTCTTTTGTATTAGGTAACTTTCTCTTGCATCTTCCACAAATCTTAAACTTTTTCAACTAGATACCTCAGAAACTAAAACTTCTCCCCAGAAGGAATCTTCATAAATTTTACCGCTTCTTTTAAAAGTCTGATAACATTCTTTTTATCAATAAGCCAACCATCTTGATGAAGTTCAGACCAATCCACTTGAATTACTTTACCACTTTTAATCCCAATCTTAATAAATACATCAGCATTTTCTACTTGTATCATAATTTTTCCTTTCTATTCTCTTCAACTAAAACTCCCGAAGAATAACCATAAAACTAATAATATAAAAGCAATACCTAATAAACAAAGAAATAATACAAAAAACTTCAATGCAAAATAAAACAATAGAGATACTATGATGAAGATTAATGCTAATCTCATTCCCATTCCCCAAGATAGAACGTTAATTCCTTCATTCCACCTATCTGAACAAATAAAACAGGATCTCTCCTTCCTATCAAAGGAGCTACATAATACTCAAATCCAAGCTCTTTTAATCCAGATCTCCTGATACGCCTGTGATTCTCAAACTTGACCATACTCTTAAAAAGCCTCTCAGGAACGCTCTCAGGATACTCAGAAAGCTTTACAGGAGCCCGTAAGGTCCTGTCATAGGTATGAGCTCCATGCATCTGAAAAGTATCGTGCTTTAAGCCCTTCTTTCTTGGATTCTTCGTAATGGTAATATGCCTGGGTAAAATACACCAATCCTGATGAATCTTCTCAATATAAGCAATCATCTTCTCAAAAACAATGTGCTTAAACTGCCCAGGACACTTCTCCTCCATCATATCAATAACCTTCTTAGATAACCCCATCTTTTTCAAAATGTACTTAACACTGGCGTGTACCTCAAGATCAAATGACCCTAATACTAATGAATTGTTATCCATAACCGGCCCCTTTGTAGGTAATTTTTAATGATTATATACATCATAGCGGGATTATGTCAACTTAAAAAATACACCTATCTTTAAAAAAATTTCTTGACTTTTGATGTATATTTGATGTATATTCTAATTATAGGAAAAGCCATGAAACGCTATGATATAGAAACTCTCCAAAGCAAGTTCTACCTTTCTCATGAAAGCAGCCAAGGAAGATGGGTATTATATAATGATGTGGCTGAACTTATTAAAGAACTCGATGACTATAAAGAAACACTTAAACAAGCATATAAACTAAAAGATCATTGGAGACGTAAAGCTAAAAAATTACAGAACGAAATGAATAGACTTAGATTCTTGATAGAACAACAACCTAACTTCAGATATAAAAGTAGCTGGCTCCAAACAGTAATAAACTATCTTGACGAAATAAAGAAGAAGAAATAGAAACTATGACTACCAGAAGATATAGCCATGAGCTCGTAAATCTTCATGGAGGATCTGATCTCCAAGAAAATCCCAAAGGAGAATGGATCAAATATGAAGACTATGAAAAACTCGAGAAACAACTTGAAGAAGCAGAAAAAATAATAAGTGTCGGTATGCAAGGCTACTCTGCAGGTATAGTACAATCAATGTGCTTCCAATATATTAATCAAAAAAATAAAGAGATTTTAAAAGAAGATAGAGAAAATGAACAAAGAAGATAGCCAGGAAATAAAAAGATTAGAAATGGAATTGGATACTTACTTCGCTTCTATACAACAAGCTGATATCCACCTGAGAAATAAAATAAAATACTACCTTCATTCAAAAGGATATAAAAAACTTATGCCTTTGGTACAAGCAGCACTTATGACCAATAATTGGATTGATGTCAAAAAATATGTCAGAAATTTATGGTAAATAATAATGATAACTGAATCTGGTAACTTCCTTAGAAACTTGCAAATAGAAATCCCAGCAGCAATAACAGGAGATATCCTGGTTGTCTGTATTATCGGCCTGATACTATGTATCATAGCTTTAATCATTAATGCAAAAATACTAAGAAGAAATGATCAAGTCTATCTGTTCAGATCTATGTTTCTTAATAGATTGGCAGAACAACTCTATCAAGATCGCCTCCAAGGAAAAGAACTCAAATTCAATATAACTGACTTTGATAAATATCTCTGGCCTTATGAAAAAATGGTTCGTAAATTCTGGATTAAAGATTATAGAAAAATGGCCAATCCTGAATTCTATGATTATGTGATGAAAGATTAATGGTAAAAAGAAATGAAACTATTAACAAGAAAAGAAAAAGAACTATATAATTCAGCTATCAAAGCAGCAACAAATGAAATCAAACTATATGATGGACTTATCCCTGATGAAGGTGATAGAAACTATATGGCTGAACGTATCTATGAAAGATTAGCATATAAAATAAAAAGAGTAGATAAAAAGAGTAGATAAAAAGAGCTAATAAATGAAAGCATATGAATTCAATCTTGATATGTTCAAAAATGATTATGATTATAATTCAGATCATGTCATCTTCGAAATCGCTGTGGCCGATGTAGCTGATGTAATCTTATACAAAGATCAATACTATAGAATCTGTATGATAAATTATCACCTTGGTATTATCGGAGTAGAAAAAACTGAATTTAATACAACAGGAAAGAAATATCAATTCGAACAATATATAACCTGCCCTTATTGTGGCTATCGTGATAATGATTCCTGGGAAATATCAAGCGATAGCGGAGAAATGACCTGTGGTGCCTGCAGCTCAACATTTTTCTATGAACGTAATGTAACAGTAGATTATACAACCGTACCGATAAAATCAACAGAAGTAAGAAAAATATAAAGGAAACGTGACTAATGAAAGTACATCTCTACGGTGAAATAATAATGGGATTCTATGTCTCCCTCTGCCAAAAGGTGGGATGTACTGAAAAGGAATGCTCCTTTATGACCCAAAATCCAAGAAAAGTAACCTGTAAGAACTGCCTGAAGATCCATAAAAAAAGGAGGCTCCAAAAGAAGCCTCCAATATTCAGAAAGTCACGAGCTTAAACACATTTCCTGTTATAGGTTATACCAGAAAATGTGAAATGCTGTCAAGTCATAAAATTAATTTTTTTGTTGACGATGATGTATATTTGATGTTTATTTATATTAAAGAGAATACTTAACAAAGAATACTTAACAAAGAATACTAAGGAGAATATTTATGAATTTAAAAGCACAACTCGTCAAAGAACAGAATGGAAGAGATGCAATAAACGGAAAAAAATTAAGAAGTAAAACAAATCTTAGACTTGTTGATAAAGACCGTAAGATCCCCAGAACAGAAGGAGGAAAATACACAAAGAAAAATACTCGAATTATCAACCCTGAAACCCACATGGAACGACATGGGAACCTGAGAGAACGCAGCTCCTCTTTTCAGGAACTAAAAGATATCATTGATGAACGTTCTCAAATTATAAAACTCTCTAATAAAATAAATAACCAACTTCTTGCCTATGAACGTAAGACTGATACTCTCAGATCTACAACAGAAGAATTCCTAAAAGATGAATTGAAGAGGATTGAAGAGAAAAAAAAAGAATTCGATAAAGAACTCGAGAAACAAATCAAGAAAATGGCCAAGGAAGATACTAATATGGGCCGATTGATAAAAGCAACCTTAACAGCCCCTGGCGTAGGACCAGTTACTGTAGCCTACCTGACAGTCTATATTGATCTGGACCCAGATAGTGATCATTATAAGGCAAATCCCCAAAAGAAACCTCCTCAACATCCCTCTTCTCTTTGGAAATATGTTGGGTTGGATAAACCTTCCCATGAACGATATACCAAAGGAATTTCAGGAGGAGGAAATAAAACTCTGAGAACACAACTGCATGTAACGGCAGATTCAATGATAAAAGGAACGGGAGCATACCGAAAAGTGTATGACCAGGTAAAAACTCGTCTGGAAAACAGCCTTAAAATAGTAAAAACACATACTACTGAAGGAAAACTTGTCGAGTGTGCCTGGAAAGATACCAAACCCAGTCACCGACATGGATCTGCCCAGAGAATAATGATCAAACACTTCCTGGCCGATTACTGGTACGTGGGAAGAATAATCTTTGGACTTCCTACCAGCTCTCCTTATGTACAAGGACAACTGGGACATACAGATATAATTCGTCCTGAAGAAAGAGGATGGAAATTTGAAGCCAATGCCGAGAAGAAACCCAATCAATAAAAGCGAATTAAAACTAATAAGAAAACCAATGGAGATAAGCGAGTCAACTGCACAAAGAAACCCAGTGGGGAAAAACGAGTCAAGAAGTGCAAGAAACCCAGCCCTTTGGAGCGAATCAAAGGTGCAAAGAAAACTAAGATACTAGAGTGAGTCATTGTATTTAAGAAACCCATTGTTGACGAGCGAGTCAGAATTTGAAAGAAAACCAATAAGTTGAAGCGAGTCAAATTATGAAAGAAACTCAAGTAGCCGAAGCGAGTCAGGAACTAGAAGAAAACCACGTTCACTTAGCGAGTCAAATTTGCTAAGAAACCCATAATGATGAAGCGAGTCACCACCCGAAAGAAAACCAACTGGTTAAAGCGAAGAGCCTTCTTTAAAGTCTTTAAAGAAGGCTCTCTTTTTTTATAATGACATCTGTCATCCCTGCTAATGCCATTTGTCAATAAATCTGTCCGAAAATCTGTCCGAAAATTTGTTCAGGATCTTGTTCAATGCCCTGTGCGTATGCACCTGGCAATATGGACGTAAAATAAATAATTCTATCCTCCCAGGAAAAGTTTTCCGTAGCATACTTTTTGGCCGCATTACCCATACGGGTGTCTGCTATACAGATGTCAGGTATACGGGTTTCCCGGTATACAAATTTGTACCCTACACAGGCGTGTAGGGTATTGGTATTAACTTTTTTTCTCTAGTGTCTGGACACTCGGCTTTTTATTTATTATATTGTTATTGGTAACATTAAATAATATTTAATGTTATTTAACTTTATTTATTACTTGTCTTGACAAGTCATAAATAATTTATTACATTATATATGGTTACATTAAATGATATTTAATGTAATTTAATATAAGTCATTTACCGGATGGGTCAATATGTCCGGTAGGTAAAAAGGATGAAAAACACTATGTAACATAGTGGCCGTTTTACGGTTCTATAAAGACCCATCCGTTTATTTATTTTCTAAGGGGATACCTGTGTCCTTTTTCTAGGGCATAGTTATGCCCTTTTTTAATAACTATAAATCTATACAAATTTTTATAGCACTTATATTCCTAGATGATAGGAAAATTTATATAAGTAGAGGTTTATATGAAAACCAGAAAAACTATGATCGTTTATGGTGCGGGACAAATTAAAGCTCTTGAGAATATTCTTGAGCTGGAAGGGTCAAAAATCCATTTTCCCAAAAATACCATAACCGTCAAGTCACGGTAACAAAATTTTAGGGGCGAGTGAAGATTCGCCCCTAATACTATACGGATATGTGGTATACCCCCATACCCGTATAGTATTAAATTAACTTAATTCTGATTCTATAGAGGGATACCCATACACCCGTATAGTATCAAGTTGACTTAGTAATATAAACCCGCTGAGGGTTTTATATAAATCTATTAAAATAGGAGCGATACCATGAAAAAGCTGGAAAAACAAATTGCCGAGAAAAGAGCTGAGCTTGTCGAGCTGGAAAAACAGCTTGCCGAGAAACAAGCTAAGAAGGCCGAAGAAAAGGTTTTTGTGCCGGTTGACGGTCTCAAAAACCTTGCCGAGCGTCCCATAAGTGAAGCATATAGCTTCCCTTATTTCTTAAGAGAAGAGGGCGGTCGGTTTTTGGTCTATGGGCACTCACCAGCCAGAATGAATCGTATGCCTAACATGAGAAACAATCATGTTGAAGGCTATGTCTATGATAATGGCTCTAAGAGCCTTATCAAGATGAAGTAACGGCAGGAGCCCTCGAAAGAGGGCTCTTCTTAGAGGGCACTTGATAAAAGCGTCCTCTAAGAAGATGTAATAATAAAATTAATAGGAGAGCCACATGAACACTAAAGATTTTAACTTCTTCGCAGTAGACAGGGATAAACTTCTCATAGTTCGTAAAAGAGACCAGAATCCTGTCATAGCTAAGCCACTCTAAACAGCCTTGCAGTGCCCTCTAGCTCTATAGAGAAGAGGGCAGGGCAAGCCTGTGTATCAGGCCCTTACCCTGATGAAGGGAAGGAAATAAAAATCAAAGGAGACTCACTATGAAAAACGCTCAAAACACCAACACTATCAACACCATCGACCTCTCTAAGATCTCTGCTGCCGAGCTTCGGGCTCTTGCAAAGACTAAGAGGGAACAGGAAAAGGCGGTCGAAAAGAAGGCCCGTATAGAGGCTGCTCAGAATTCAATCGCTGTCTATGATGATGAAAAGGGATGGGTGGCGGTGGACACACGGACGGTTTCGGTCCCGAATAATGCGATCACGGCTTCTCTGAAGAAGGGAGCCGATGGAAAGTATTCTGCGGAGTTCACGAACCTTCCTAAGAAGGTGAAAGCCTTCAGGGGAAGCCAGGTCGGTTTCTTCTACTGGGTGTTTAACAAGGGTCTTAAGGCTCAAGGATACAAGCTGGATCAAGCCAGCTTTACCTATGAGAAGTAAGTCTCGCCTCGGGCAGGAGCTTCGGCTCCTGCCTATTTTTAAGGGCACTTGAAGAAGTGCCCTTAAAATAACTAGAGGAGCGTGAATATGTTACCACTCATGATTCAAAGACAATCACAGAAAGCATATGCTCATTCAGTTCTTAAGAAGCATGATGAATTCTGTAAAAACATTGAGAGAGGTGCAAAATGAAACTGATTCATGTTCTGTCACAAGAATCCCTGAGCAATCTTTCTAAGGTCACTAAGAAGATTGCCAGGAAAGAGAACAAAGAGAGAGCTGACAAACTTCATCATGGAATTTGTAAGCTCGCCAGATAATGTCTGGCCTGGGCAGAGCTGATCTGCCCTTCTCTTAAGGGTTTTGTCTCTGATGAAGAGAGAGAACCCTTAAGACTATTAAAAAGGAGCATGGCAATGACAGAAACAAGTTACAAACATCTTGCTACTGCTCTTGGCCTGCTGGCCTTTGCAGATGAGATGATTGTCTCTAAGGCTAGAAGACTTAAAGAGCAGACTCGGCTCTATAAGGAGGCACAGTATGAAACCATTCGAAAGCAGCGTTCTTAGAGGTTTCAGAGATGCAATGCTGGAGTACGATGAGTACTTAAAAACCGGCATGATTAATGAGATATCAGTAATGGAATCATTACTTATATCTGCATCTGCTCTTCACTCTATAAGAGTGAGAGGGAAAGCCCGCTAAAGGGCTTTCTTAGACATATTAACATAGTATGTCTAAGAAAGCCTTGCTGAAAGGCTAACACTTTAGGAGGTCTAAGATGAGAATGATCATCTTCGGTCGTCGGAAGGAAGAACAGCGTCAGTTCTATAAGGACCTGTACCAGATGAGGCGTGAAAACCGCATCTTGGAACATGAGATCAGACAGATAGGAGGTCTTATATGAACCCACTGACCCTGCACGATGTCCTCTTGAAAAAGAGGATCAAAGAACCTACGGTCGTGAAACTTACTGACCATGAGCAGAGGATGCTCATAGAATATGGTAAGTACACACCGTATCTTTAAACCTCTAAGAGAGAGGGCTCCTCTGCCCTCTCTCTTTATCTTGCTTTGTCTTGACATTGATGTATATAAAAGATATTTTATATACATCAACGTGAGAATAAATTAAAGAATAGGAGAAAGAATATGAAAAAGATTATGTTTTTGTTTCTGGGTTTCGTAGTAGTAATGTCTCTGGGATGCATGGACTTTGCCTCTAAGAGCAAGGATAAAAGTATCATGGAAACTCTCTTCGCAATCTTTGTGACAAAAGGGATAGCCCAAGAGGTTCCTACAATTACAGGAAGAAAGATCTGGAACAATGATTCTAAAACCTGGGTTGATTTTGATTGCACTTCAGGGACTTATTCAATAGGTAGTGAGGCAGGAGAAATAGCAAGAATACGTATCTATTCAAACGTAGCTTTACACCCTGTCTTAACAACTAATGATGGTATTGCCCTGAATATTGTTGGCATAGACAATGAAGGTAAATACTTCTTAGAGATATGTTTACCTACGACATATTCTACCATCTTTGATGGACCGTTTACTGCCTGGACCTGGGACGACTTTATTAAATTAACTAATGGTTCATGCAAAATCACTGTACATTAATAAATTCTGATGGTCAGAGGGCTCTTCTCTAAGAGCCCTCTACCATGAGCATTTAAACTAGGAGGTTTATATGGAGCTCATATCAAGGCGTGACCAGATAGTCGATGAGATTATGGGTCTTGATGCCAAGGGAACTTTCTCTATAGTAGGATTCGTAGAGAAAGAAGCCCTTGCCAAAAGCCGGTTTACTAAACAGCCAACACCTGATAAGTACAAAAAGATCAGGGTCCTCTACTATGAAACAGTTAATCTGGGTCATAGCTATGAACACCTGGTCAATCTTAGAAGGGCCAAAGAAGGTAAGGCCCAAGACTTTCAGGCCCAGGCTACCTATGAGCAGGCCGTTGACAAGAACGGTCTCTTAAGGGAGTATATCGGCAATGACCCCAACAAGAAAGGTCGTATGTATATTCGCTACTATAAGAATGTACATAAAAACGACAACATGCCTTCGGTCACTAAGTACTTCCTTGGTGATGGCTCAGAAATATCTGAACAGGATTATCTGACCATAGGCAAGGAGTTCTTAAAGGATTTTGTGGCCAGCAAAGACACAAATGTTAAACAGGATCTTTCTGACGAAGAGAAGATTATTGTCAGAAATATCAAACTTGAGAATGTATTCTGGCTCAAACGTGGTGACTTTGTTATCACGGACCTGACAGCATACATGATCGAGCTGCTCAAGAAGTAGTCTTATAGTTAGGGCCTGGGACCAGGCCCCTTTTATAAGTCTATTATAAGGAGGCTGTATGTTTATAGAACTCTGTGCTAACTGTGGCCAGGATATAAAGGCGACAGATGATAAAGGCAAAAGAGTATGTCCTATCTGTGGCAGCTATGACTTTAAAACCATAGAGAAAGACATGAAAGGATGCGTCTGTTGCTATTGTAAGACGCCTCTAGAGAAAACAAACTGGAAGGACAACCCGCCTTTCTATAATGCTAAAACCCATACCTTCTACTGCGGTTGCAGAGGTTGGGATTAATTCTATAAAGGAGGTGTAGCGATGAGCTACCGTCAAGTAATGAAACAAAGAACCGAGAACGCCCTGATCTGCCTGGGCTACTCTAAAGAGAAGGCAGATAAGTATGCACGGCTGTATGTCAAAGAGCTCTTCAACTCTTAGAGGCAGCTGCAAAGGGCACTTAAGGTTCGATTCCCCGCCGACCCTTTTAAGATTGACCTCTATAGATCTATAGAGGTCCTTCTTAAGGAGGTCATTATGCCTGCCAGAAAACCTGAACAGATTTTAACATATGAAAAGTGTGATGAACTCCTACAAGGTAAGTGCTACCTTAGAAAAAGGTTAGAGAATAATACTTACCTAGAAAGAGATACATTCACATTCAAACTCTGGCTCTATGATACACCTATAATGACCATCTCAAAAGAAAGATGGACATTAACTAATGGAGGTCATAGAACAGATACTACGAGAAGAAGATTAGAACAGTTCTCACCTTTATGTATATATCAAAGAGATTTTATTTGGTATTATTACTTTAAAGGTGAACCCTTTGAATCTGCCAGTAGATGGCATAACCCTGTTGTAATTCATTCTCTAGATTATTTTGAACATATGTTAAAAACATTACCAAAAAGCTAGAGTATTTTAATTAACCCAGAGAAACTCTGGGTCTTTTAAAATGCTTTTATAAAGGAGGCATTGAGATGCGAAAGCTCACTAAGAATCAATTAGCAATGGCTGGTCTTATGTGTGCCATACTTCCTGGAGGTCTTATATTGGCAGGCTGTATAGCCACACACCAAATCATCGAGAGGATAAAGGCACATAAACATGAGACACGACACGTTTAACCGCATGATCTTTGCTTGGTCCCATAAGGGCAAAGCTAAAAGAAAATGCAGACGAGCTGCTAAGAAAGCTGATAAACGAGACTTTAAAAAGGAGCTAAGCCTTGAGTAAAAAACCAACAAAGATCCCTTGGGATTCTATAAGAAGAGTAATCGAATATGACTGGGATGCTGAGAAAAAACACTATGAAGAAATGCAACAACCAGGTGGTCATATCTTCGAAGATCTTCAGAAGATAAGGTACTGGCTCTTAGAAAATGATAAGTGAATATTGCTTAGGGCCTCTTCTCTAAGAGGCCCCTAGCTATATGCACTACACATACGTGTAGTAATTAAAGTTAGGTATGGGCTGGGCTGGGCGTGGCCTAAACTTTTGTATAGTGTACGCATGTACGTAAACAGATGTAGGTGGCACGGCGGGAAGCCCAAAACCAGTTAAAACAATGGCTATTCGCCTAGAAACCTTATAAGAATCTCCAGAAGTACACATAAACTATACTTCTTAGAGATGTTTTAAAGTTATCCACAAAGTTATCCACACTTTATCCACAGGTGTTAATAACTTATTCACACATCTATTCACAATTGTTAATAAATCAGTAATAAATAAATGTCCGTTATACATACTTTTCTACATACAAAATTAATCAATCTTAATTGACAATGTATATTGGCTAAGATAATAATCAATATAGATTGGCAATTATAAATATTAAAGGAGATTGATAATGGAAGTTGTTAGTAATGTTTCTGAGATACCTGAGAAGTTAAAGTATCACATGAGGTCAGCTTACATAATGACTCGTGAGGTTGACAGGATAGAGAAGTATCCTGCTCACGGTACTTTTGAAGCTATCAGTGATGTAAGGGCTTCTCTAAGGAAGAGGACCTATTGTGTTGGGTCGATGGCGAGTACGGAGCCTATAGCGATTGCCAAGGGGAAGGACATTCTTATTTCTAAGTGGCATAACATAGGGCCAGAGGATGCCAACAGGATAGATGGGGTTATTCTTTCTGAGGATTTCAGGGAGGGTGACATATATGTTCTTCTTTTTAAGAGGAGGAGAGGAGGAAGTTCTGATGTCTAATAAGTCTAAGTCTAAGAAGAATGTTAAGACATTATCCTGGAAGATGGCAAGATACTTAATTATGAGATCTATTGAGAACATAGTCAAAGAAGGTTATTATGTTCAGATGGAGAATTTAATTAAGGTTTTGTTAGGGAAGGATTTTGTATACAATCTTGAGACGAATGAGTTTGAGGAAGAGGAGAAGGTTCCTTCACCTCGGGCATGGAAGAGGGCGAACAAACTTATTAATGCATATGAGAAGATCAAGCATCTTGATAAGTAAAGTGTTTAAGGGTTGAGCTATTGAGGTAGCTCTTCCCTGAAAAATTTTGCAAATTATATTTATATTAAGAACGGGGTAGCGTATGACGAAAGCTGAGAGGATGGAGAGAGCTGATTATGAAATAAGGTTAAAGGGAATTAATACGATAGTAAAGAGGTTGATAAAGAATCTTTCTAAGAAAGGGACAAATGCTGATGGAAAGATAAAAGGTATCGTAGCAGTTCTTAATCTTGTATTGGAGTTATCGAAATGACTACCAAGCAGATTAATATAACTCCTTTAGAGATTATAAATTGTTTTGTTATACTCAAGGACATGATCTCTATAGCTGACACTCAATCCAAGAATATTGAGAAAGAGTTAGAGGAATGGGATGGGCCTACTGACTTTGACAATCCTGAAGCGGATGATTATGTTAATAATCAATTGCTTGAAGAGGATTATGAACACAGGGCTGAAGTATGTAACATTCTTATTCTAGAGCTTCAGGTTCTAAAGAAGGTATACAAGCCCAGTGACTTTGAATCTGTCGGGGATACTATAACAAGGGAACAGCTAGGAGATATAGTAGACTTGATTGACAATAGGTTTGGTCTTGATCAGGACTTCAAGTTCCTGGATGTTCTATCAGCTTTAAGGGAGATTATTTCCCGCAAGTCTAAGAAGAAGAAAAAGGATTAAACTATTGAAACTCAGCCCTATACAATAGGGCTTTCTTTGAATAGTTTATAGGAGATTATAGATGAACAATGACTGGAGTTCTTTAGGAGGAGATAAGTTGATTCTATATAATCTAAACACATTCAGTTTTCTTATTAAGTTATTGGACTATGAGTATTGTCCTAATAGGAGACGCTGGAGTGAACCTGATGGTAGTTGGCAGGCGTATGATGCCTGTCATTTAAAGAAGAGGTGTTTGATTTACCAGTACAATGTTAAGAGAAGGAAAGGTACTGACTGTTCTGATATTAAGATGGGAGTTCAGTATGCTCTTAACAAGAGATATTCTACTGAGTATTTTAAATATCTTCTGGAGAGATTATGAAAGAACCTAAATTAAATACCAAGAGATTTTTTATAGAGCTTATAAAGAATAGAGGTAATTGTCCCAATAGTTCTGAGCCTTGCATGGACTGTTTAGTTTATGCACATTATGCTAAGATTTATGGGGAGGAAGAGAATGGGATTATGTATGGAGAAGGAGGTTGTTTTCCTATGGATTCTTATAACTATGCTCTTTTAATTGTAGAAAGTAAGTTTCCTATAGATTTTCTTAAGATTCATCTGGAAAAGTTATGATGAAACCAAAGGAAAGATATGAGAATATCTATAAGGATAGAGTGGAAGGAAACACTAAGGAGCATTTCAGATACCTGATTGAATCTTTAGGATGTTGTTGTGCCAATATACAATGCAGGATATGTAGCATTTATATTCATAACAAGCGTAAGAATCCTCATATAGAAGATGTCTGTGTATTCTCTCTCTGTATGCAGGGAGCCTGGGATATTTTAGAGGAAGATTTCCCTGAGATATTCTTAGAGTTAAAGTTAAAGGCTATCAAGCCATGACAAGATCAGATCGTATTCAGCACTATAAAGAATTAATACTCAACGACGGATTGTGCTTTGCTACTATAGCCAATGCCAGTTGGTGTAAGCAATGTCGGATAGGAAAGTATGGGAATTGCAATACTCAAGCAGCATATGAGAGGGCAGTATACCTATTAAAGAGATATTATCCTACCGATTACTTTGAGGTTTTATTGACTCAAGTTTGAGATAGATAGTAATTATCTATCTCCTTCTTGAATTAATAAGGAGGTCTTTATGACACCTGAAGAGAAGAAACAGATCACACAGTTAGTTAGTTTAGCTTATACAAATTCTTGTATAGGAAATTGTATAAACAACTGTCCTCTTTACACAAGGACAAAGACTGTAGGGATTTGTTTCAAAAGTAAGAACAATTACTCTAAGGATTTAGCCAATGAATTATTAGGGATGTTTCCTGATGAAGATATATTCCAGATTTTATTGGAGGGAATATGATAAATATTAATGGAAAGACTTATTCAGATCTTGATCTTCTCTTAGAGATAGAGAAGTATGAGGGATTTTGTTCCTTACATAATACTCCTTTAGATTTAATCTTTTGTCATGAATGTCCTTTATCTAAGGGAAGTATAGGAAAGACATTAACGAATGAGCAACTAGCCAATGGAGTATGTAAGACTCCTGACAATGCTCTTAGAGAGGCCAGGAAAAGGATTAATAGATTCAGTCCTGCTAAGGTTCTTGAAGCTAAGCTGAGGATGCTAGATGACCCCGAAGAATAAACGCAGGTTTGCTAAGAGTAAAGCTAATGAAATGAATAGCTTTAAGTTCTTACTATACATTGCAGACCATGATGGTGGTTGTCCTTTGATACAGCCTAAGTGTGAACAGTGTTGTATTCATAAAAGAAATCCGAAACCACATTGTTCTCCACTAGTATCTAAAGACATAGCCTTAGAGATTATAGATGAACTCTATAGTCTCGAATACTTTGAATACAGATTAAAGAAATTAAAATGTTGAACATTGAGATGGGAAGTTATCCATCTCTTTCTTGAACACTTTAATTGAGAGGTACTATGGTACTTAATTCAATACAGCATCTTAAGGCTGTGATAAAGCAAGAAGGTTGTTTTTTCTTCTCTGTAAACACAGGTACTAAGAGATGCTATGAACAATATGATTGTCATATTCGTAGAAGGATAGACAATCGGCCTGCCAGGTATCTTCCTAATGATTATGCTAAGTGTTGTGTACTCATTGCATGGGAGATACTTGAGGAGAAATATCCTACTGAATTCTTAGAGATGAAACTGGAGATGATACAGTTTGAGAACAAACTATAAGAAACGAAACACTAAGAGACAGATAGAGAAGTTACACTTTATTATTAATAATCTTGGCAAATGTAGTTATGAGAAAGTGCCACGGCATTTAAGAGGTAAAGGTAACTGTCATAAGTATTGTCTGCTCTGGCATAAGAATCCAAGGATATGTATTGGTTCTACTCACAGTTCTAATATTGAACGATTGGAATTAGCTGAGGAGATTCTTTCTAATAAAGAACCTATTGCCTATCTGGAAAGGAAACTAAGGAGCATACGATATGACGGATGAAAGATTCTTAGAGATTCAAACATTGAATCTTATAGTTCAATATAAAGGACATTGTGTTGGTTCAGATGAAATTAATTTTCTTTGTTGTCAACATTGTCCTTTAGATAAAGAGATACCAGATAAATGTTTGAATGAAGATGATAGGGATACTTTTAAAAGAGCTAAGAGATTCTTTAATAAAGTTCCTGATGAAGAGATACTTGAATATCGACTTAGGATATTATAGTATGAACTCTTATACAAAGGACATGATCTCTGTTGCTCTTGAGTTAAGAAACAGTCATGGTTCTGATTGTAGTCTTTGGCTTAGTGAACCTACTGATACAAGATCAAAGCGTTGCAAAGAATGCATCTTTAGACTTGAAGATGAAGTTGATGGATGCAAAGCTGCAAATGATCAGGATATGTATACTAAGGCCATGAAGTATCTTGAATCAATCACTGAAGAAGAATGGTTTGAATACCATCTCTTGAAGTTATAAACTAGGCTTCCTTATAGTAAGGAAGTCCTTTTCATATCTTTAAGGAGAAGTCAATGGAAGATACAAGAGTTTACTGCAATGAGTGTGATAATCAATTGCGAATAAAGATGCGTTGCTGGATTAATACAGGGATATGTAAACATCCTAATAGCAAACATACTGCTTACTCTCCCTATAAAAAGGAAGAGCATTATCATACAGGTGAATTTAGAAATGCGAATAATGATTGCAAGGACTTTGAGCCTCGCCGTATTCTAAAGGGATGGGAGAGGATTAAGTTTGAATTATTCCGGTTCTCTTATCCATCTTAGAGCCTTTAAGATAGGGCCTCTTAGTAAGAGGCCACTTCTCAAGGGCTTGAACGGGGAGTCGATCCCCAAAGCCTAAGAGGTACTATGAAAAAGTATAAACCTAAGAAATACACACTTAGAGATACAATTGGGATGATTAAAGCTATCAAGCAGAAAGGTGAATGTACCGGCATTAATGAATTACAATGTGGTACTTGTCCTTTAAAACATCCTATAGAAAATTGTATTGATATTACAAAGGTTCTAAGAAGAGCACAGGCTCGAATAAAGAATGTTTCTGCTGAGTTATATCTTAAAGCTACATTCAAGTTAATGGACACATTACTATGACTAAGATCTATAGTGCTGCTATTGCTCATGCTTGTACAATCTTACAGAACAATGGACAATGCCCACCTGGAAAGGATGAGTATTGTAACATCTGTTGTCTTTTAGATTGGCAAAGAGAAAATATAAAAGGCTTTGAAGATTGTACATATCGTGGTGCTAAGAGAGCTGCGAAAGCATTTCTTAAAGATATTCCTGAAGAGAAAATCCTTGAAGCTCTATTAAAGGAGTTGACAGATGAATAAGGAAGATATAAAAATACTTATTCTTTTGGTAGAAGCAAAAGGATATTGCTTTGGGAATCCAATCTTAGAGAACTTAGAATGTCATAATTGTCCATTATCATCAAGCAAATGTTCTTCTAAGAACGCTTATCAAAAAGCAAAACGATGGTTAAAGAATATTTCTGATGAAGATTATTTAGAGGCTTCATTATTAATATTAAACGATGAAGGTTGACTATTTAGATTCTTAGATAGTCTTCCTTGATTTTTTAAAATCAATAAAGAGGAGAGTATGAAAACTTTGTTAAAAATAACATCTGAAGACAAACAACGAATGATTGTTCATCACAAAGCAGGTGTAGATTCTAACACAATGCGATCACGGTTCCCTTCACTGAGGAAGTACACAAGGCAACAGATCGCTGCTGTAAAAGCCCATTGTACGATGGGTAAATACACACGAATTTTTCCTTTCTAATTATAAATTCATAACTGAAAATAGAAGAGCAGGCCAAAAGCCTGCTCTTTCTTTTCCAGTGATGAACTGGAATACAACTAAGGAGAGTCTATGAAAGATATTGTCGCAGGAAGAATCTATTCAATAGACATCAACAAGATTAAACCTCAGAATAAAAAGAACTTCGCTCTATTCCCTGTAGAGAATGGAAAGAAGATCAAGTCTATGATTAACAGTATTCGTGATTGTGGTCAGGATAGACCAATAGAGATAACAAAAGATTACCGGATTGTCTGTGGACACAACAGATATTTTGGTGCTAAGCAAGCAGGAAAGAAAAGGGTTGATTGCATCTTTAAGGAATTTGATTCCGAGAAAGATGAGATTGCCTTTATGATAAGAGAGAACTTTGTCAGAAGGCAATTCACTAGAGAGACAAGAAACAAAGTAATTGAAAACTTTGTCAAGCTCTATGGTGGAGATGTTTCTGCTAAAGAAATATCCAGGACCTTTGGATTCCCTATAAGCACAGCAGCCAGAGCATTATCTGATCTTCAGATGAAAGGATTTACTGTTGGTAAGAAGAAGAGTAAGAAGAAACATTCACCTGAAGAAAGGCAACTGGATCTTATAAACAAGCGTCATGCTAATACTCTTTATGAGTTACAGCATTGTCCCATTGCTGTTATCCGCAAAGCACGAAAGAAAGCTGAGAATTATCTTACTGGTATTAAGTCTCTAGAGAAGAAGAGACACCGTTAAGTCTTGAGGGCATGAGAGTTACGGCTCTCATCCCTGAGGATTTAAAGGAGGACTTTATGAATCCCACCACAAAGGAAAGACAAAACATTATGTGGAACTCTTCTTCTAAAGAAGGTTATCGGGAACATTGGATAACTCAATGGAAGAAGATCACTAAACATAATACTATTCCTAAGAATAAGGTTCTTATAACTTTAGGTGGAAGGAGCTATGGAAACAAAGGTTATTCATTAGCTTCGTGGTCAGAATTATCCTTCCTACTCAATAAGAAAGTTATAAAGCCCACACAGTATTACAGCATTGAAGAGAATAGATTCATTCAAATGGGTAATAGTAAGATTAAACAAGGTAACTGGATTTATGGTGACTTTGTTGAAGAACTTGAGGAACTTATTACAACAGACAAATTGAATCCCGCAATAATTAATTATGATTGTTGTGCAACTCCTCGCATTACTCATGATGATCTAGGAAAGATATTACTAATACTTAATACTTATAATATTCATGATGTATTAGTATGCTACAATGTTTTACTTCATGCTCATTACATTGTAGAGACTGTTGATTCCGCAAAAGATACTCTCTTAGATAATTACTGGATAGCATCTAGTCTTACTAAGAGCTGGAGGATATTGAAGCCGTATGAATATATTGGAGGAACAAAGACTCCCATGTGTTGCTTCATGTTCTTTAGAAAATAAGCATTGAAGGTAAGGAGAGTAAGCTCTCCTTCCTTGAGCGTTTATTAAAATTAATTAACAGGAGATGTTAATAATGAATATGGCAAAGACAAAGAAAGCCCCGGCCAAGAAAAGCAAAGGAAGTTATATTCCTGAGAAAGCACAAGAAGCCCTGCGTTCCATTCTGGAAGATCAGGAACTGTATACCTTTGAGAAAGATCTTGAAGGTGTCCATCCTGTATGGAAGAATCAACGATGGCTGACTGTTCTAAGAAGGAACTACGAGACGTTCCGTGCCTATAACGGATCGAACAGGACCTATCTCTACTGGGCAGAGGATGAACTGTTTGTTACCTCTAAGCAGATAGAGAAGTTTGGTGCTCATCTTAAAGACAAGAATGAGAAACCTTACATCGTAGTCAACTTCTTTCCTGTCCAGAAGAAACCTGGTGAGTCTGATGAAGAGTTTAAAGCAAGGACTCGCTGGTTTAAGTATGGCATGGTAGCCCATGAAGTTTTTGGGATATCTAAAGTGGAAGGACTTCCTGAAAAGAAAGTGCCGGAAGAGAAAGATAACGTTCGCATTGAAACTGTTGAAGAATTCCTTAAAAGAATCAAGGATTGCTACGCAGTAACAATTGAGGAAGGTGGACAAGGAACATTCATCGCAGGTGATACTATCCACATTCCCAAGCTGGCTCACTTCCAATCCAGTGAAGCATACTACATGACTCTGTTCAAGAAACTTATTCTGTGGGCAGGAGTTAAGAGTAAGAAGTTTAAGGAAGAAGAGATAAACAAAGAATGGAGCAAAGCATCTCTCGCCTCTGAGATGGGAGCTGCTGCTCTGTGTCATGCGTTAAACATCTCTGTTCTTCCTGATACTCAAGAGTATGTTGATACATGGATTCAGAAGATGAAAGAGGATATAAGTATCCTTCCTGTAGCAACCAAGAAAGCTGAAGAAGTTCTGGCAGTTCTCAAGTAATCAAGATAGGGCCTCTCTCTATAGAGAGAGAGGCCACTTCTCGAACACTTGGTTCGATTCCCCGTTCGATTCATGTAGGAGGTTATATGATACGAACAGTTACACTTCTTAAACAGAAAATCTACAAAGATAAAGCTCATAAGCAATCAACGATTGTTTATATTTGTGATCGAGCTCTTCTAATAAGTACCTATGACACTTTGAATGTTTATTATGATGATATTATTATGCCTCAAAAGGCAAAGATAAAAGATTATGCAATAGGTATGAGAGGATTTTCACATTTTAAATACTATGCCTGGATATCTCATGGAGAAATTAAATCAGGAGCATATCTAACCAAAAGTAAAGGAAAACATTTAATAAATTGTGTTATTCCTTTTGATGGAAAAGGAAATGTAAAAGAGATTGTAAATCTTTATCTCTTTGAAAAATCATTAAATAAATTAGGAGAAGAGAATGAAAACACTTGAAGATTCTTCTAAAGAAGCAGCGATAACAGAAAGTGTTACAGATTCTGCAGGAAGAAAATATATTAAACTTAAAAAGTCTGATATATATTTCCATCCTGAGACTCTTGTTGCTGTCGCTACAATTATTGCATCTCAACTCTTAGAACGCAATCTAAGAAATGAGCGTTTCAGATTTCACTATGGCAATCAGAAAACTGGTGAAGCATGGGGAGATATTGAAACAGGATATATTGGACGTTCTACAGGTCCTATTAAGATACCTCTGGTAATATATAATGCTCGTTCTCATGGTGGACCTGCATTACTAGACAATTGTATAGTTAAGATTGAACGTTCTAAAGGTAAAGAAATTGTCTGGGAACACCCAGATTATCATAGAACACCCGAAGAACTGTTGACAAAAAAATTATTAAGAATAAAAATAGACTAGAGTACCAAGATTAGTTGCCTGAATCTTAGGCAACCTTTCTGGGCATTTTAGCCCACAAATAAAAACTTAGGAGGACACCATGAAAGGTGTTGAAGTTGTTACTCACAAAGATCTTATGTTGCATCTTGACAATTCTTACGAACGTCTTCTCCCATTGTTTGTATGGGGAACCTTTGGTATAGGTAAATCCTATATGATCAGAGAGTTCGGAAAGAAAGTAGCCAAAGAGCGTGGTCTTAAATATACCGAGAATCCTTTTGAGAGAGGCAAAGACTTCTTCACGGTCGCCATTGTCTCTGCCCACCAGCTTGATGCAGGTGGTGTCCAAGGATTGCCGTTTCCTGATGAGGACCGTAAGAGGACTACATTCCTTCTTACCAAGTTCTTGCCGGAAGAGAAAGACAGTCAAGGTATCCTGTTCTGGGATGAGTTGAATCTTGCCCCACAACTGATACAGAACAACTGCTATTCTCTGATATGGGATCGTGGTCTTCCCATGCTGAACTATTATCTGCCGAAGCAATGGATTTCCATTGGTGCAGGTAATACAGTAGAAGACCGTGCCCATATACAAGAGATGCCTATGCCGTTGAAAAACAGGATGGGCCATGTGCAGTTGCTCCCGCCGACTGTCGCTGAATGGGATGCGAACTTTGCATCTCCTGCTGGTATTGACCAGAGGATAACTCTGTTCCTGTACTTCAGGGAAGATTATCTTCTCAAGTTTGATACCGATATAGCAGAAGAACAAATCGCTGTTCCTTCTCCCAGGACATGGGAAATGGCAAGCCGTGCCATTAAGGGTATCGACAATCTGGAACACGTTCAGAAATTCGTAGGTCGCTACGTTGGTGCTTCCATCGGTGCTGAGATGAAAGCATGGCTCAATCTTTCTAAGAAGGTGAATATCGACAAGGTTTATAAAGATGGTAAGGTCTCTGTTCCTTCGGAGCCGTCAGAAGCATTTGCTCTCATGTCGGCCATTATAGAATACTTCGCCAAGAAGTCCAAGATTGCTGAGGAAGCACCCAAAGTAGCTGAGACTCTTCTTGATCTGACGTATTCCTTTAAGAAGGAGCATGGTGTTATCATACTGAGGCAAGCGATGTCAGCGTGTCCGAAGTATTTCGACCTGATGAAATCGTCTCCAACTGCCAAGAAGAAACTGGTAGATGCCAAGACGAATTACGCTCACCTCATTACTGGTTAGCATTAACTACGGTGGGAGATGAAAGTCTCCCACCACTTTTAATGCCAATTAGGAGGTAAACTATATGGCAATAATGTTGTCTGCTGAAGACAAGATTTCCAGAGCTAAGATTAAACTCTGGGCGAATCATCCTTTCTTCTCTACTCTTGTTGAGTATCTTCAGACTAAAGAAGATACTAAGATAGAGACTATTGGAGTTGATCGTTACGCCCATTGTCCTTACAATCCTGAATTTATTAAGACACTATCTGATGATGAAATGATTGGTGTTCTTTGTCATGAAGTAATGCACCTTGCTTATAAACATCCTGATCGTGGTAAAGGTCGTGGAATCCAAATCGGTCCTATGAATCTTTGGAATATAGCAATTGATATTGTTGTCAATTATATAGTCTTAAAGAATGGACTGGCTCTTCCGAAGTGTGGTTTAATACCAGACTTAGAAGACAATGGTTCTATAGACATTGGTGGTTGTGAGATCACGGATATTGAAAATCAATCTGCTGAAGAGATCTATGAAACGCTTAAACAGCATTTCAAAGATATGGCCAAGAAGAACTCCGGTTCTAATGGCAAAGGCAAAGAACAAAAAGATCAGAACAAAGGTCAAGGTCAAGGTAAAGGTACAGGAAAGAATGACGGACAAGGTTTAGGCTTTGACGAGCATGACTTTAAAGAGAAAGAGGGTGAAGAGAAAGAAGGTCTGGGTGATAAAGATTCTGAGAATCTTCCCAAAGAAAGGGATTGGGATTCCATAATCCAGATAGCTCACAATGTTGCCAAGCAACGTGGTAAGCTCCCTTCCGGCATGGGTAGAGAGTTCCAAGTTTATAATCGTAATACTATAAACTGGAGAGCCATCCTTGCAAAGGAAATATCCAAGATGATTCCTAAAGAATTTACTTGGTCCCGCCCGAGCAAGAAGTTACTGCCGTATGATATTTACTATCCGAGTACAACAGGAGAAAAGGTTCTAGTTCTTATCAGTATAGATACTTCTGGTTCTATAACTGATAAAGAACTTTCAGCCTTTGTCTCTGAGATTGTATCTCTTGCAAGATCATTTGATGGAGTGGATGTCAGAGTTATAACTCATGACGCTGCTGTCCATGATGATCTGATGGTAAAGAATGGAAACGTTCAGAAGATTAAAGAGATTAAGATACATGGTGGTGGTGGTACAAGCCACGTTCCTCTTTATGATCATATAGAGAAGAACAAGTATAATAAACAACATAGTCTTCTGATTTCCATGACCGATGGTTATTCTGCCTATCCTGATAAACCTTGTATTAAATCAATGTTTATCCTGGCTGGATATTACTCAGTCCCCAGCATCCCTAAATGGAATGTTGGTATTATAGAGATGAGAGATTAAATTAGAGCAGGGGAGAAATCCCCTGCTCCTTTTCAATCTTTTATTGGAGGACAATAAATGTTAGCATACAGAATGTTAAGAAGTACAATCCTGTTTGCTTTTCTGACAGGAATACTTTTAGTTTTAACTTACGCTTTATTATTGCAAGGAAATAGATTCTGGATGGTTTGTGATATAGGATTGTTTATTGGTTCTTGCTATGTTAGCAAAGGATTAATGCAATTCAAACGAGCTATTCCTGAAGATTTAAAAAAGGAGTAAGCAGATGTTTAATAATTATCTGAAGAAGATATATAAGATAGATAAACAACTTGCTTGCCTCAAGTCTAAGAGAAAAGAACTTATGGATATTGTTGAATACAATAAGATAGAGCAACAAGGTCGATATAAATTAATAGTCAATATCTTTAAAGTAAGACATATTAATGTAGAGAAGTATCGTGAGCTTGTTACTGTCCAACAGTTCAAAGATTCCATTATTATTCCCGTAAAGACTGCTGAGAAATATCTATCATCCACTCAGATAGAGCAAGTAGTTTATAGAGATGACGTGTACAATATGTTCATAGTCAAAGAATGAAATCAACAGCCCTCGAAAGAGGGCTGTTTCTTGATCCTTTGATTAAGGAGAAAACAGATGAAACCTAAAGTACAAAAGTTTAAAGGACCATACACTGTTGAGTATTGTCCTAAGTGCAAGTCTCTATTGTTAATCTGGTATCAACAAAGAACTCGTGATTGTGTAGACCTAACAGAGATGAGACCTGATGGATTTGAACATACCCTTGATATGGATGTTATAGATTCAGACACCAATCGAGATTACTGTCCTAACTCTAACTGTGATGAAAATGTGTGGGCAGTAGAAATTTCTGCTAAAGTATACAATCAATTAAGAAGAGATGTAAAGAAAACAAAAGGCTATGGTGTTCCATTCTACTTTTCAAAAGAAGAACTGGATAATGGGATGCCAAGAGTAGATGACCTTGAAGTCTACAATAAAAGAATGTTTGAACAATCTCTTAAAAGGTTACCAGAATAATGTATATAAGACAAGCAGCAACAACTTTTAAATGTGCATCATGTAAAGGTCCTATCTTACATAAAGAGCCTTGCATGACCACAGGAACTAAAGAAGCACACGGCCCAAGCATCTGCATGAGATGTCTTAGAGAGGCTGTGAAGACTATCAATGAAAAAAGTGAGTGGAGAAATAGAGGATGGCATTTCTTATCCACTGTCAAATACAAAGAACCTCGTTGTAATATATGTGAAAACATTATTCCAATGGGAAGTTATGTATGGATAAGCAAGTATCATAAGATGATACTTGAACGTGGGAGGCCAGTTCCTCTGAATGAAACCACTCTGGATTATGTATGTCCTCATTGCATACAGGAATTTATATCAAACATCCCACAACAAACCTTTGATGACTCCGATGCTAAAGTATTGGAGAAACTCTTAAAGAAGATGTAAAGAGGAACTATGTATATAAGAACCGCATTTAGAAGAATGAATTGTTCCGCTTGTGGTGGAACAATATTCAAGAATGAACCTTGTATGACTACAGGAAATGAAAGTGAACATGGTCCTACTATCTGCATGAGATGCTTTATCTCAGCCAACAATATAATAAAGTCAAAGGGTGCTTGCCCTGAAGTAAAGAGTGATCAGTATCACTATCTAAATATAAATCACTTTCTCAGGGAGTTCACTCATAGGAATCCCAGATGCAGTCTTTGTTTCTCTGAGATACCTAAGGGCAGTTATTTATGGCTGAGTCATTACAGCACTAAGCTCAAGTTCAGAAGAGGTCAACCTGTAGACTATGAAGATCCTGATACTATAGATTGTGTCTGTCCCAAATGCATTAAGGAATTTGTAATGAGTATTCCTCAAGATGTATTAGACAATGCAGACATAAATCTCTTAGAGTTTGAAATTAAAAAGATAAACCCTGCAAGCTGAAATTAAAACTCCCTCTAAAGGGAGTTTCTTTTTGAGCCCACATGGTCAGGACGGGGAATCGACCCCAAAGGAGGTTATTACCGTGAAAGCACATAGACAATATCCCCTCTATAAAAAAGGAATGATTGTTAAGACAAAAAGCACAGTCGTGTTCTATAGCTACTTTGAAATTAAGAGAATTGAAGGGCACGACCTCGTAGCAAAACCTATAAGTATTAGTAAAGGATTCCATATTATAGATATCGTAATAAACGTAAAAGATTATCAAGTAGGAAAAGTGCTGGATGATCTAGATATCTTTCAATTAAAGCTGGAAAGTCTCTCTAGCCTATGAAAGCAAGTACATTAAAACCTAAGATTAAAGAAGGAATGGTTATACGATGGGGAGACAAAAGACCCTATCATTATTACAAGATAGTAGACATATCTTTAACATCTGTTGTCTTGAATCCTATTGAAGTAGGAGATGGCATTTATAAAATACAAGATACTCAAGTACTTACACGTTTGTCAGATGTTCTGAGAGATTCTACATATCTTAGTGAACTTGATGAATTTGAATTACAATTAAGCCTGATTCCTGCTCATGATATATAAATCGTGAGCAGGTTTAAGTTTTAATTCGAGGAGGATTAAAATGAGTAAAGATTATAAGAAAGAAAGAGAAAAGATTGTAAAAAGAAGAGATGAAATTAATAAGCTCACAAAAGATTGTGAAGAAGAAATAAAGATTATCAAAGATTCAATTCAACCTCAGATAAATAAAATAGAAGAAAAAAGAAGTAAACTTATGAATGAACTCTATTATACTTTATCTGACCAAATGAGAAAGACATCTCAATTTGAGATGGGTACTAAGTTTATGAAAGGAATATTTCCTTTAGAAATAACCCAGATAAGACCTGATTTACACAGGACAAATCCTGTTATTATTTATCGTCTTTCTCAAAAACGAGGCAGTTTTGAATATGAATTTTCTGAGGATGATCTCATCCAGAGAATACAAATGGGAGAGATTGTTCCCACAGAAAATCCTAAAGCTCTTCGTTATCCTCTTCCTGAGATTCTAAATGTTAAAGAATCTAAAGGATGTAAGGAATCTCCTAATGGAGGTTCAATAACTTATATTCTTGTATGTACTAAAGAAAATTCAGAAGAGATAATGTATCTTATAGCTGAATGTGACTCATGGTATAAAGATTTCTTTAAGAATAATCTGAAAGATCATCTCATTCAATTACGAAGAAATGTAAAGAGATCGGGAAACGTTGAATATAAAGTATATAAGAAATACAACAGTACCTATAGAGAAAAGAAATTCAAGTCTCAATCATTGACTGTAAATTCTTTATCTCTTGTCCCTGAAGAAGATCTCTTGGAGGTTCTTGTTGGAACACTTTAAAACTATCAATTAGCCCTCTTATACAGAGGGTCTTTTAATAGCTTTAAGGAGGTTTCTATGAGCTATAAATCTGAAACAAATCAGTGTCCGTGGCATGATAGCAGTTGTTCTTATTATCAAGGAGTAGTTGTTCATACACCTGGTTCTAGGTATGAACCACCTGACAGTGAATTAGTAGAAGAGTATTGTAACTATGAGGTTGGCACAGATCAACTCAAGAGAATGTTAAAAGCATTTAATGGTGATCTTAAACCAAATCATAAAGATTATAAATCTGAGATACATGACTTCTGTCCAATAGATGTGCATGATGGAATTTATCTTCTCGCATCTGACCAAGTAATCAGAATGATTAAGTGCGGTGTAGAAATGGATTGCTGGCTGGAAGAAGTTGATCAGAGTTTATATGATGAAGAAGAATGGGCAGCAATTAATAGTGCTTATCTTGAAATTAAGCTGTCCCACTTAATATAAGTGGGAGGGCTCAAGTTCAATGAAGGAGAATACTAATGGGAATGAAAGATAAATTGATTGAACTTTTAGAGAAAGGAGAAATCAAAGAAGCATTAAAGATTCTTAAAGACAAGCGTTATCTTTTTATTGTCTGGAGTATTGAAGATGTATATGCAACAGCAGAACAGATGAATAGAAAGATAACTAAGAAAGAAGCTGTTACAGTTCTTGAGAATCTTGGACACAACCATGATGCCACTATAGGTATTAATTGGGATGTGATTGAATCTACAATAGAATCTTTGAACTAGGAGAAAATAATGCCGAGTGTAAAAGAAAAGATATTAGAATTTATAAACAATTCTGAATATAAAGACTATGTCTTGAAAGAAAGACCATTGAATTGTCACAGTGAAGGATTGCCTTCTTATGAAATAGTAATGAGAACAGACAATCCTTATATGGCTGATGGTATGACAAATGTTTTTATCACACCTGACACTGTGTTCAAAGCACATATCCCTTATCCTCTTAACTTTCGGAGTTGGGGAGTGAGAGCAAGTTTCGGTTACAGCAACCCTGAAGAATTACTTAATATTCTAGGCAAACTAATAAAGAAACCCACAGGATGTTGGAATTAGATTTAAGCTAGTCCACCTATTAGATTAGGTGGACCTGCTCAAGTTTAATAAAGGAGAATAATATGGCTGATCGAAGAGTCGTCGTTCATGTCAAAGTAAAACTCATCATGGATGTTGAAGAAGGAGTGTCCATAGATAATATTATATCTGATATGGATTATAACTTTAACTTTAATGGTGAGGAAGCAACCATTAATGATACTGAGATCATTGATTTCAATGTCATTGATAGTAAATAGGATACAAATATGTATGCTAACTTCTATACTAAGAATGATGTCTGTCTCTTTTCTGTAGAAGTAAATGGAGAAAAGCAAGCAGAAGATCTTGCTGATAAGCTCTATGCTTCTGATAAAAGAATAGAAGACTGGACAATCACAGAAGAACCTATAAGTAAAAAGATATTATGTTAAGTCAGAACTCTGCCCTGTAGAAATACAGGGCTTTATTGTGCCTTAATTAATATAAGGAGAGAACTATGGCAACAACGGAAGCTACTAAAAAAAGGAAAGCAAATGAAATAGAAGTTACTTTCATTTCTATATGGGATGGAGGAATAGAACTTCGTTCAAGAGCTATTTTTCATAAAGATGAACAAGAGATTGAAGTCTTAGAAATGCATGATGTTGATGGACTTGAAACTCTTGAAAAGGAATATATTATATTCCCTAATGGTTTTGAAGAGAAGGTTTGTCCTATCTGCCATGAAGGAATTATGCTTAAAAAGTATGCTCCTCATCCTGTAAATGATCAGGACAAATCAATTTATGAAATAGAAGTTTGCAGTCGTAAAGATTGTGAAAACAAATAAGGAGAAACAAATGCCAAAACAAAAGAAAGCAGCATATAGATTTTGTACTGAGATAAAAGAAATCCGTCCTATGACAAAAGAAGAGATGGATGCTGAAGGTTGGTATGGAGATAGGCCACCATCGGTTATTGAACTTGCTGATGGTACTAAGCTCTATCCTTCCAGAGACTCAGAAGGAAATGGACCAGGATGTCTCTTTGGGGTAACTCCCAAAGGGGAACATTTTGGATTGAGGTAACCATGAAAAAATATAATTATGCTATTGATGTTTCCTTCTCTATTGAAGGAGATTGGGATGACTTCGATAAGATCCCTTATCATGAATTAATTCTTGGTCTTCAATTAAGGATGAATGATCTTGTTGCGAATCAAGATCCAGAAGCCTTTGGACTTGTAGATTGCTATGAAATTGAAAGACCTGATAAGAAGTTTAAGGTAAGAGTTATAAGAAGTTATATGCATGGGACAACCTTAGAAGTCACAGCTACCAATGAAGAGGAAGCAGAAGATAAAGCCAAAGAGATGATGAATGATGTTGTTCTTTCTCTCATTGGCCCTGATGAAAACTGTGATGACTTTGCTGAAGCAACAGAGATAAGAACTTAAAGTTATCAATTAGACCTGCTCTTTGAGCAGGTTCTTTTAATACCTTTAAGGAGGTTAATATGTTTGAAAAAGGAACAATCATTATAGATCGGACTGGAAAGATAAAAGGAAAAACCACTGGTGGGACACGTCCTTGCACTCTAGAAGGTTGCAGGGGAAAGAAAATAGGTGTTCGCTGGGAAGATGGTAAACTTACATGGCCTTGCACAGCCGGTCTTATGAAAACAAAAGAAGGATGGAAAATAATATGAATTTCACAAAGCGTGAAATAAAAATAATTATTGAAGCCCTTGGAGATTATTATTTCCTTATAGATAAAGATGACATAGAAGGAAAAAAGAAAAGACTCTTAAATGAAATCACAAAACTTGAAGAAAGATTTCATTCCCTTGAGAAGAAAAAGAAAGTTTCTGATTCAAAGTTATGGGACTTTATATTTGAAGATCATGGGGCTGAGGCTTTTGATTTCTATGGGCTTCAAAAGAAAGTAACAAATTATATTATGGAAAATCCCGAACGTAGAAAAGAATGGGAAGAAAAATATCTTAAAGAAGAAGAGGAGATGAATTCATGACACCAATGCCTAAATTTAAAAAGGAAGATGGTAAAGACTGGATTAAAGTCTATGAAGAGAATCATCGATACCTTGAAGAGCTTGATGAAAAAGCCCGACTGGAAGGTAAACTAGAAGGAAGATTCGTAACACATCCCTTTGCTGATAGTCAAGCTATTTATTTTATAATAAAAGAAAATAAGAAGACTGTCACTATTCAAGTCTGTGAAGGACTTGGGGATGATTGGGTTCTTCCTGCCTGGGGTCCTAAAACTAACATTCCTAAAGAGTACGCTCTTAAGAATGTTGGTGCTAGAGACTACTGGAAGAAACTAATTGAAGAAAGAAAAGAAGGAAAACAAAAATAATTTTAAAGTCATAAAATTTCCTTGCGTTAAACTACGCAAGGTCTTTTCATGTCTTTAAATTAAATTGTCTAGGAGGTCCTTTATGGCCAAAACTAAAATAAAAGCTAAATCATTAAGAGCTATCTCGGAGAAAGATAGAAAAGAAATGGTTAAACTTTTCAAACGGAATAAAACTACGGCAGATGTCCATGTCAAATTCCGTAAGTACAATCGCTACCAGATCGGTGCTGTGAAGCAACACATCACTAAAGGTGATTATTCACGAGCATAAATCTAACGTAGCAGTTTAAGTCAGAACGGAGCCCTGTGTATACAATACGCAGGGCTTTATTGTGCCTTAAAAACAAATAGGAGGACACTATATGATTACTGTAACCGATTCACATCGTGGTAAGATGAAAGGGTTGTGGTCAATCAACACTTCCACTATGTCTAATCCTTTCTGCCAGAAAATGCAAAAGACAAATGCTATCTGCAGTAAGTGTTATGCTCAAAGAATTGAGCACACTTACGGAAGGAAACAACCTATTGGAATATGGAAAGAGAATGGCAAGATCCTCTCCAGCAGGATCTTAAAAGATAAAGAGATTCGTATATTTAAGAAGGATGTGCCTATAAGGTTTCATTCCTTTGGAGAATTGCTCAATCTCACACATCTCCTAAACTTTTTCAAGATTGCCACTATGAATCCTGATCGGATATTTGCTCTCTGGAGCAAGCGGTCTGATCTAGTTCGTAAGGTTTATAAAGATAAACCTGCAAACTTAATTCTAATATATTCAACACCTCAGATTAACAAACTTAAACCCAAGAAACTTCAAGGGTTTGATAAAGTATTCTCGGTGTATACAGAAGAGTTTGCTAAAGAACATAAGATCAAGATTAACTGTCATGCAAGTTGTATTAATTGTATGACGTGTTACTCTCATTCTCAAACTGTCTATGTGAATGAACTTGTCAAAAAAGGAACATAATATGTTTTTTATCTTGACAATTCAGACACATGATGTACACTATAAAGAAGGAGACCTACATGGCTGAGAGAGTAACTTGTTTCGTCTTTAATCTACCAAGTGGCACAGTCTATGTGGAAATGGTTAGAGATGAAAATAAACTTGTTGAGAAACGATTTACCTTTATAGATAAGAATGAAAAGGAGATCTTCCTCGATCAAGGACGATTATAAGAGTATCAGTTAGCCTGCCAGAAATGGCAGGCCTTTTCATACCCTTATAAAGGAGTAAAGAATATGAAAGAAATAAGAGAAAAACTTATTGTAGAATGTTCAAGAAATTGTAAAGAGATTGACGAGATACAAACCAGAGAAAGAGAACTACAAGAAGAAAATCGTAAAATAAATATACAGTTTGTTTCAACAGCAAAATATAAGATAGATCAGATAATTGCTGTAAAGAATCAAACTGATGCTTACATTTATCAGATTACTAGTGATCTTGGTCTTTATTCATTTCGTAATAATACTATGAATGGAAACCTTAAGTATCATCTTAAGTGCATAACTATGAGTGGTGCAAAAGGAGAAAAGCATCATAGTACTCTTACTGAAGAAGACCTTGATAAAAAGATTGAAGAAGGTGAATATAAACTTGTAGATAAGGTTACCTCACGGCAATTCAAAAAGGCTGTTTATGCAAACTGGCCTAAAGTTCTTGAACCTTTAGAAGTACAAGTTATTAAAGAAAGCCCTGAAAAAGATCAGGGTTCTGTTCAATTCTTAATAACTGTTAATGCAAATGGAGAGAAACGCTACTTCATAGTAGAAACAAGTAAGAGTTCTTGGGATTATATTCATCCTAGAGTTTCTAAAGAGATGGAAGGAAAGTATGGCTACTCCCCAAAGAAATGGCACATTCGTGTTTTTTCTAATTCAAATGGAGAACCTTGCTTTAAGATTTATAAATTCTGTTCTAAGAAATTCTCGGAAGAAACCTGGAGAAACTTTACTTTCTTGTGTGTTGCAGAAGAAGACATTCTTGAATATTGCATTAAAGCAGTTTAATTAGTTTCAATTGGCCTTGAACGGGGAGTCGAACCTTCAAGGCATTTTAAAATTAATTAAGGAGAAAACAAATGCATAAGGTAGAACTGATTGTATGTTTCCAACATAAAGTATGGGATACTTATGTAGTATCTATTCCTGATGATGACCCTCGATTAGATAATACATCCCCAGA
>ERZ795054.814-NODE-814-length-33927-cov-7.503690_pt1 | contig 33927 bp, 29 predicted proteins | sample MGYA00375138_ERZ795054 | MGnify/ENA primary metagenome ERZ795054 (study PRJEB30183, sample SAMN05720215) | anaerobic digester metagenome | isolation source: active sludge of municipal wastewater-treating anaerobic digesters | place: USA | collected 2014-12-23 ... | reverse complement strand
CGAACTCCCACCCGCCTTCCATGCGCTCATCCATGGGTTTGGGCTTGCTTCCTCCGCCACCGCCGTCATCGCAGGCCGTGAACATGAATCCGCAGCATGAAATCAACAGCATCATAACAATACGGGAAAATCTCTTCATCTTTTTCTCCTTAAAAATACCTGAAATTATTCCGAATCTTGCGAGCCGGCCAGGGCATTTGTATCGATGAAATAATCCACGGGAATAAATCGGATTCCCATGAAACCATTTCAGGGTCTTGATGATCTGCCAGCCTGACGGAAACTTACCGGAAAATATTCAATAAATGGAGGCCGGGCATCCGGGGAAACACGTAGATCGATGTTTTTGCACTAAAAAAGGCAAAAAAAGCGGGAATTCCCGGCGGGATGAAGGAGTGCGGCCAAATTGATATCCGAGGGAATGGATGTAATCCGGATGCTTCGAAGCATCGGTATGATAACAGTCGCGGTCAAATCCGTATGTTGTATTCTCCCGCCATCCTGTACAGGTCGATCTTGTTGGCGATGCCGAGCTTGTTGTACACATTGGTCAGGTGCCGCTCTACGGTCCGCTCCGATATCGACAGGCTTGAAGAGATTTCCCGGTATGACATTCCGGACACGGACATTACGATTATTTCAAGTTCCCTGCTGGTTATTTTGAATTTTTGCTGAAAATCGTCTATCGCTTTTACCTCGTGGGATATCGCTATAACGCCCGCCCAGTCCCCGAACTTGTCCTTTATCCGTGAAAAATGAGTCTTGGTCACTATGTATTCCTGGCCAATGCTATAATTGACCGGCATCGTGAAATCGCCCATCCTGCCATCAGCGAGCGCTGTAAGCTTTTCTCTCAGTTCGTCATTGACTGAAACGACATCGAAATACGACATGTTCAGCATCTTTTCAACCGAAGCATTGAATGAGGTGTCGCCGCCCCTGTGCGCCCTGATTATGCTCAAATCGAGGTCCATTATGAAAACCAGGTCGCTTATGTTCGCGATGATTTCATCGGCCATCAGGGTTTTCTCAAGATTCATGAACCTGTAGCGGGAAACAAGAAAGAACAAGCCGAGAACATACATGTAAAAAAATATTATACCGGCAAATTGAAATTTTACGATCCCGAAAAACGGAAGAACGAGGGTTAAAACGAAGCATACTGCGGTGGTGAAAAAATAAAAAAAAGTCAGGATCAGCGAATGAATCTTCTCCTTTCTGATTTTCGTATTGAGGTGCCATTTCAGGGCGACGAGAAACGTCGCGATGAAATACGCCAGAATGAACAGGATATAGACATACATCCAGGTATTTTCGTAGTCCAGAAGAGCGAGCCATTCACCATCCCGTCTGATAAAGTCCCTGAAAATGAAAAACATCTGAAAGTTGGCCACGGAAATTATCAGGGCTGGAAGATAAAAGACGAGAAGGCGCAGGCGCTTGATTCTCTTTTTGCTCAAGATCAAGAAAAAATGAAAATTAATGGGATAAAAGAAAAATGCGCCGATATAACCAATTTTCAGGAATAGCCTGATAACGTGCATGTCGCTCAGCGAATACGAAATCCCGACAAATAAAGTCCAGATGACCATGGAGAGGCAGAGCAGGCTGAACAGCACATTCATCCTGTTCCTGTAATCGGCGGCAAGGGTTTTAAAACCGAGATAACACCACAGACATGTTATCGCGAATGAAATAATCGTATATTTGCTCATATGAATATTGGGAAATGACAATCTAAATATACGAGAGTACTTATCTTCCAGGAATATCTGTCAATTTATTTTCATCAGGCGGACCAAGACCGATTGTCGTTTCAGTCATGCCGCGGCCAATCCGGGCCAAAAAAAATCCCGCCTTTACGAGGCGGGATTTCAGATGTATTCCCTTTCTGATCACTTCTTTCAGGTTTTCTAATCAACCACCAAGAAGCTGCAGTACGGTTCTTGTTTTCATGTTTGCCTGAGCGAGCATCGCAGTACCGCTCTGGACAAGCACCTGATCCTTCGTGAGGTCTACCAGGGTTTCCGCCATGTCGGCGTCTCTGATTCGGCTTTCAGAGGCCTGGATGTTTTCATAAGCAGTCATCAGACCCTTTGCAGTGTACTCGAGCCTGTTGTAATAGGCGCCGAGGTCAGCTCTCTGCTTCGCGATTTTATGCAACGCGTCGTCGATAACGCCGATCGCCCTGTTCGCTCCGCCGGCGGTGCTCAGGTTCGCGAGGAACTTGCCGGTTTTTTCTTTCAGGTTGAGTCCCTGAGAAGTCATGGTTCCGATATACACCCTTTCCCTCTGGTGCATATTGGCTCCCATATGGAACCACATACTCGCCCTGGGGTTCGTCCTTGAGAAATCGCCAAGAAGCAGTTTAAACTTGTTGAATTCGGCCTGAGACGCGATCCTGTCGACCTCGTCGATCAGTGCAGAAACTTCAACCTGGATAAGCTGCCTGTCTTCCTGGCTGTAAATGCCGTTGGAAGACTGAACTGCGAGAACCCTGATCCTCTGCAGGATGGAGGATGTCTGGTCGAGATATCCTTCAGCCGTCTGGATGAAAGACATGCCGTCTTCAGTGTTCCTTTCAGCCTGCCTGAGTCCCTGAATCTGGGTTCTCATCTTCTCGGATACTGCAAGACCGGAAGCGTCGTCGCCGGCCCTGTTGATCCTCATACCGGAAGAAAGCTTCTCGGTTGATTTGTTGACGTCCCAATGCTTGAACTTGAGGACCTTGTTCGCATTGATTGCACTCATGTTGTGATTAATAATCATAGTCTACACTCCTTTGCGTTTTTTTCCTGATCTCCGTATCAGGAATTGTAATACCAGGTTAATTCTTTTTTTAGGGAATACTCTGCTGCATTGCTGCAACCATCGGCTTCTGAACAATCAGAACTGGATGCTTGCAGCAACAGGGCATTTCCGTCGAGAGCGCAAGCTCTCATGATAAGCCCGAGTTTTCAAAGATCATTGTCGCAGGGACAAATCACTGTAAAAGTCTCAACACGCCCTGAGTCAGGGCATTGGCCTGGGCCAGCATGGCCGTCCCGCTCTGGACCAGAACCATATTTTTCGTAAGATCCACCGTTACTTCGGCCATGTCAGCGTCGCGAATCCTGCTTTCGGAGGCCTGAATGTTTTCGTAAGCGTTCATGAGCCCCTTTGCCGCATGCTCGAGCCTGTTATAATAAGCGCCGAGGTCCGCGCGCTGTTTTGCAATTACGTGAAGAGCTTCGTCGAACACCCCGATGTTCATGTTCGCCATCTGCGGAGTCGACAGGGTTATCGGGCGGCCGACGACATCCTTGAGGTTGAGCGCCCTCGCGGTCATGGTCTGTATGTACACCCTTTCCCTCTGGTGCATGTTCGCCCCCATGTGGAACCACATGGACGCCCTCGGATTGAGCCTGGAAAAATCCCCCTGAAGGAGGGTCATCTTGTTGAATTCGGCCTGTGACGCGATCCTGTCCACTTCATCCACGAGCTCGGACACCTCGACCTGAATCAGCTGCCGGTCATCGAGCGAGTATATTCCGTTCGATGACTGGACCGCGAGCACGCGCATCCTCTGGATGATGTTGGTGATTTCAACGAGATAGCCTTCGGTGGTCTGGATGAATGACATGCCGTCTTCGGTGTTCCTCTCAGCCTGGCGCAGTCCGAGGATCTGGGTTCTCATTTTTTCCGATACTGCGAGACCGGAAGCGTCGTCGCCCGCCCTGTTTATCCTCATCCCCGAGGAAAGGGATTCCATGTTTTTATTTACATTCCAATGCTGAAACTTGAGGACGCGATTCGTGTTGATCGCAGGCATGTTGTGATTGATGATCATTCAGATTCCTCCCTGAATCTGTCTCAGCCAGCCTCCTTGCTGACCGCGGGCAATCCCGATTACTCTATCAATTTCGGATGTATGATCACATATATTAATGCCAGAAATCGGCTGTTTTCAGTCATTTTTGGCAAATAAAATGATTTATAATAAATTATCATATTCATTTATCTTTTTTTTATATTTTTAATCATATTTATCCTTATTGCTACTTTCGGCTATCTGGCTTTTTTTCCCTTAGTAATTTTTTTTATTCACAAAGTCCGGGAACAATTCATGCCGATAAACTTGAAAAAAGAGTTGTTTTTTTTCTTTTAATAAACTTATTACTGACAAGACCGTTTAAGGAATACGCGATGAGTCTTTTAAAAGAATTTCAGTACACGAAGATTTCCGCGCGCCGTGCGCTGTACGGAAACATATACCTTACGGCCGCCGCCATCGCCTACATGCTCACCGATCTGACCATAATTCTTAAATACTATTTTTTTTATATGCCGGTATTCAAGACAGTGATTGTATCTGCAATCGCCGTATTCTGCCTAGGGAGTCTCGCAGGAAGGTTTATTTTATCGAAAATTAAATGGCACCGCGCCTTCTATCTCGTGACCGACATCGTGTTTATTCTGACAGTGTCGATTTATTACTTGAGGGCCATCATCTGGCCCGATCGCCCGGAGTCTCTTCTATACTTATTCGAAATATCGCCATATCTTCTTTTCATCTTCCTCAGCCTTCCGCTTTTCATCGCAGGCATAAAGACGAATTATCTTCTGAAAACATCATGCGGCGACTTTATCGATGACAAGCAGCCTACACATCTTTTCTATATTTTTATCCTCGCAGGCATATCAACCGGAATAGCGATGAAATACCTGGCCCTGCAGTCACTTTTACCGGGCTGGGCTGCGGTGTCCTTTCCGGCGCTCATCATGCCTCTCATGTATTATTACGATCTGCCATATTCACCGCTGACTCAATTCGCACGTGAATATGAAAGCGACAAGGTAAACCCCGACCAGCCCCCCCCGTTGACGAGAGAAGATCTTGTGATGCACTACTTGCAGTTTTCAATCCCACCTGTATATTTATATTGCGTATATACATGCATTCTTGCCACGCAGGGAAATAGTTATTACAACAAATTGGTTTTCTTCCTTTTTGTCATCATCATCAGTCTGTGCGGATTTATAGCTGGTAGAATACTCCGACTGCAGAAATGGAGCGCATACGCGCAAACCATCTACCCGCTGCTGTTTTTTATCCCCATAATGAGCCTCTTCCATTTCGGCGACAGACTGTATTTCTCAGCGGTACTGATTTTTTTTGCGCCGCTGTTTTTTTTGATAAGCTTCGCGTTCAGTCAGGCGATAAAAGTCATCCTTATCCATTACCGTCATGAACAGCGGTTCGCCATCCTGCAGCTGTCGATGTTCATCATGCCTGCCACGATACTCATCATACTCTCGATGGTCCCATTCACGAATTTCTGGTTTTTCTTTATTGTATATTTCATTTCCGCCATCAATGTCATCGTTCCAGGATTATTCATTATCAACAAAAAAACGTCTTTGGCGAAAAAAGGGACCTATTTCGGATACATTCTTCTCTTTATAGCCCTGGTGATTATTTCGCACATCGTTTCTCCAATATCACTGGACAACGAATTCTTTCTTACTCACGCCAAAAATTTCGATGCCCTGAAAAACATCAACTACAACGCCCCATATATCAAGGCTGAAACAGGCATCGAGATAGACGGGAGGCTTGTTTTCTCGGTAAAGGACAGCACCATCCGCAATCTTAAGCGGGCGCTGGCCCCGATTTCGCTGTACTACAGCGAGGAAGAAACATCAACGGTCCTTTTTATCGATGGGAACCAGAAGTTCTTCCGGAACCCGGGAATCGGATATTTTAAACGGGCGGTTTGCCTTGATCCGCTCTCGGATAAAATCGTCGATTTTGACACGCTGCCGTTTTCAGGCAGCCAGACATACATTCCGGACACGATGGATACCCTGCTATTTATCAGCAAAAGAAATGAAAAATTCCAAATCATCACCGATATCCCCAACATTCTCGACCAGAACTATAATAATTTCAGGTTTTCCGCTGAATATTACGGGCTGCTGAAAAAAAACCTCAGCAAAGACGGAATCATCGCCCAGGTCATAAACATCCCGGGGTGCAGTCCCGACATATTGGCCTCCATGGCGGGGAACTTAAAAAAATGTTTCTCGCGGCATTGCATATACCTGTTCTCCGATGTAATGGTCTCCCTGGCTTCAGACAGCGGCGCGTCCCTTGATATCAATGCCGCCCGGTATAACAATCTTCTGAAATTTATAGCCAGTCAGAATGAGAAGCAGATTCTTTTTTTCGACGAGCAGCATGCCCTTTCACATCTACTATTCACGGACATTTCCTCATTGATGGCATATCTTCCTCCTAAAAAAAATGATGAATCCTGCTGTTTAAGGACTGAAAAAGAGACGTATATTCCGGATTCAAAGCTCATTGAATCATATCTTGCTCATGACAATCTTTTCTTGGGCCTGTTCGACAAGCAGACATCCTCCCTGATCGCCATGAATACTGCAGCAATCCGTTATCAATACAACCGGGAAATCCTTTCCTCATTGAAGGCGACCGAATTCTACGAGTCGCGCAACGACTATGAAAAGGAAACGGAGCATCTTTTCAATCTTAAAAAAAGAATGGATTACCATATCGCTCTGAAGGAGTACATGGTCAGGGTGCTGGAATACAAAGAAATATCCTATTTCGAAACTGCGCGGAAACTGATCGAGGAAAAACAATGGGAACGCGCGAAAAAACTGTATCAGTCGATCCTCTGGATAAACAAGGAAAACTTCGAGGCGAATTATCAGCTCGGCATCATAAGCATCACGCTGCAGGATATCGACAGCGCCGCTGAATACCTCAACAATGCCATGAGACTGAAAAACGACGATCCAAGGGTTTACTATCAAATGGGCGTCCTTGAGTTCACCAAAGGAAACATTCCCAAGGCAATCGAGTATTTTACCCAGGCCATGAAGCAGAAAGAAACCGGGTCGCCACTGTACCTTTATCTCGGCATGTCCTATGAAGAAATGGGAAACATTGTCGAGGCCGAAAACTATTATATGAAGGCCCAGATGGCTGACCCGAACGACATCAACATCCAGAACCATCTCGACGGCATCAGACAAAAAAAAGAACAGGAACAAAAAAAATACGAGATACAGGAACCAAAGAACCAGCTCGAAGACGAACAGGACGTCGATATTCCCATTCCGGTCAATAAATCGGCCTATGACATACGCTTGAACGACGGAGAGGATGAATCCAAGAAAGCCGTTAATAACCAGCCCTGATAGCCATTGTCAAAACAAGATTTTAATTATTAATTACACTTTTACCGAAAAATAGAATAGAATAAAGACATCGGCCGCAATTCCGCCAGTTCCCGTGCGGCCGAGGGATATCATGGCCCATAACAAATTGAACAAAAAAAGTATCGCGGGAATTCTATATTCTGCATCCGTGTTTATCATCCTGTTCCTGGCGCTCTTCTGCGTCCGGGAAAACGCCCACGCGCGCGACCCTCAGAGCATAAACCGGCAGGGCGCCCTGATGGGAGAGAAAAGACAATATAAGGAAGCGATCGACCAGTTTGACCGCGCGATCGAGATTTACGACAAGGAATCCGCGCAGGCATATCACAACAGGGCCTGGGCATATGAATTGAACGGCGACATCGACAAGGCCATTCCCAGCTACGAGGAGGCGCTGCACCGTAATCCCTACCAGGTCATATCCGGCGAAAAAGTCGGATACATATACTATAAAAAAGGCGACTACGACAATGCGATCCGGGTCGGCGAGCTGGTATTGAAGCATGACCCCGAAAACAAGGAAGTCCCCAAATGGCTCCCTGACGCATACCTGAAAAGAATGCAGATACAGAAAAAGCTCGAACAGGAACGCAGGAAGAAAGAGGAAGAGGACCAGAGGCGCAAGGAAGAGATGGATCAGCTCAAAAAAGAGAAAAAGGAGCGCGAATCCACAATAGTATACGCCACAATCGACTTCATGCTCAGGACAGGCTACGACATGTCCAGTGAAAAATACGACATGGTTTACGACAGCGGCTTCTTCGTCGATGTTCCGGAAAGGATATTCTGCCGCATAACGCCGACCCCGTCCTGGGAAATCGACCTCCTGCTCGAAAATCCCTGGCTCGGGGGCATGATGCCGTCGACCCTGTGCGTGCACAACGAGACTTTAGAGGGCATGTTTAAAATCAAAGGATACTCCGTCGGCCTGGGCATCCAGTTCAATCATTATGACAGCGGGATCAGCTTCAACGACGATCTGAGGTTATGGGACGTCAAGATCGGGCTTCTTTTCGGATACCAGAAGGACAAGATGGACCTTCGCTTCAGGTTTTATCCGAGGCTTCTCCCGTTCGACACGAAGGCCAGTAAAAATCAGACCCTCGATATCGACAACTTCAGCATGAATTATTCCTATAAGGTGAACGATACTATTTCCTATTACGCCTTTATAAACTGGCGCGATTTTTACATCATGGACCACACCAACAAGCTCTCGAACTGGTGGGGCGTATATGAATTCGGCATAGGCATCAAGCTGTGGGAAATAATGAAGACCAACGACAAGAGGGATTTCACTTTTTCCGTGGAATTCATCGAACGTCTCTACTACCGCGACACGAACAACACGAAGCCGTATGACGCGCTCAACGGTCAGGGCTGGTTCGGGCTCAATTCGGATAAATGGCTCAAGGGAGACGCAATATCGGGGTTCTGGACATACGGCCACAATTTCGGATTCAAAGTCGAGGAGGAAATAATCAAATACCTTTTCCTCTACCAGGCATTCTATATCGAGCTCACCGACACGGCCCAGGGCCATTACGAATTCAACTTCCTAATCGGAATCGGCGGAGTTTATTAAAGTGCGCGGCGATACTCTCCATTTCACACGCGACGTAGCGGCCAGGGCGGGATCGATACTGCTCAGGGGATTCCGGTCCGCCGAAACGGTCGTATCCTACAAGAGCAGGACAAACCTGGTCACGAACATGGACAGGGCTTCCGAGGAATTTCTCTTCAACGAAATCGGCCGGATGTTTCCCGAAGATACGATCATCGCCGAAGAGGGAAGCAGGAAGGAGACTACAGGCGAATACATCTGGTACGTTGATCCCCTTGACGGAACCAACAATTACGCTCACGGGCTTCCTTTCTTCTGCGTATCCATCGGCCTGTTTTCCCGTATAAAAGGCAAGATAGTATCCGGCGTGGTTTACAATCCGTTTCTCGGTGAAATGTTCTGGGCATCGGAGGGATGCGGCGCGTTTCTCAACAACTCCCCGATAAAGGTGTCGGCGATCGATGACATAGGGATATCCCTTGTCGCCACCGGCTTCCCGTACGACAAAGAGACCATTGAAAAAAACAATATACGCGAATTCAATCAAATGCTCCCGAAAATTCAGGGCATACGCAGAATGGGTTCCGCAGCCATTGATCTGTGCTATGTCGCCTGCGGAAGGCTGGACGGATACTGGGAGCAGCAGCTTTCGCCATGGGACACTGCCGGCGGCAGTATCGTTGTGGAGGAAGCGGGCGGAAAGGTGACAAGGTTCGGCGGAGGTGCGTTTAAGCCTGAAACGCCGGAGATTCTTGCTTCAAACGGGCGAATACACGGTCAGATGATGGACATACTCGCCCGCGCGGCAAAATAACACGGAGAACTTATTCCATGAAAGAATACCTGAAACTAATCGGATTTTTCAACAGCTTCTCGGACGCCGAACTTGACGATTTCAGCACGATAGCGGAGGTCGTCGCCACCCGGGAGATGGAAATGATCATACGCGAAAACGAGGAAGGCAAGGGCCTTTATTTCGTCGTCAGAGGCGATTTTGAAGTCGTAAAAAAAATTTCCGGCAACAAGTACAAGCGGCTGCAGCGTCTCGACCGCGGTGATTTTTTCGGCGAGATGTCAATCCTGAACGACGAGAAACATTCGGCCTCAGTTATATCCCGCGGTCAGGGCATATTGATTTTCATTTCAAAAAAAGCCTTTCACGACCTGAGCACGAGAAATTCCCGCTTCACGCTCAAGATAATGAAAGAGCTCGCCACCATCCTTTCACAGCGCCTACGGCACATGAATTTAAAATACGGCATGTCGGTGGCACAGCTCGAATCCAGATTTTAATTAAATATGATCTCACAGTCCTGCGACACTTTCACGCACCGCATATGTCCAGTGATGCGGCGGTCTGAAACCGGTGGCCTCGATGAGCTTGTCGCTGGGGAAATGGGACCCGAACAGCGAAAATGAAAAAAACATCTGCGTTGCCGGGTCTTTGATGCGTCCCATAAAATAAACCAATCCCCTTTTTGTCACCGGGGCCGGATAACCGAGGGCCATTGCATATTCAGAGACAATATCCCTCCAGGGAATGTGGTGATCACAGCAATTGAAGCAGTCGTTAGAAGGCCCCTTTCTCATTACCAGATCAATACATGGCCCCAGGTTCCCGGCGAACAGAAGCGAAACCATTTTCTCTCCACTTCCCGTAAAAAAGAAATCCCCGCTTCTAATCGCTCCCGCAATCGTCGGAGAAGTAAACGAATCACCCCTCCCGATCACCGCAGGAAGCCTCAGCATCGTATAGGGGCATGGGCCCTGTTCGATATATTTTTCCGCAATCGCCTTGGACCGCATATAGGGGATTCCGATCAGTCCGCGAAACCTCGGGGTTGAATCCTCCCTTCTGTCTGTCCCGAGAGTTTTCAGGCCATAGACTGCAATTGAACTCAGCTGGATAAAATGAGGGCACCCGATCTTATGCGACCATTGCGCAAGATTCCGGGCTCCGATTGCGTTAACGGCCATCATGACTTCCGTTTTTGCGGATTGATCGACTGTTCCTGCAGCGTTAACAACAGCGTCATATCCGGCATCAGGAAGAGAGTCTAAGCTGCGCGGATCCGTAATGTCGGCAAAGTATTCATCCCGACCCGGGGATTTCAGATACACTGTGCCGGTCACGTTGAAACCGGCGGCAGTGAAATACTGCTTAAGATATCCGCCAATGAACCCGTCAGTTCCCGTTATCAGAATTTTCATTGCACGTCCTTATTTTTTAATCTCTTCCTCGCTCCGAACCTGGGAGCAATCGCTCATTCAGGTATATATCCCGAAATAGGGAAGAACCCAACGGTTGAGAGCAAACCAGAACAGAAAGAAAACAACGGATGCAATAATCGCAATGTTTGTCTGTCTTTCACTGTCGTTTGTGGCCATTGATAGCCCCATGCTATAGAATCATATTTGATATTTTATTTGCTCATTAGTGAATACCAGTACATTTTTACCATTTATTGATAAAGTGATTATCGTGTAATGATATGTCTATTACAATAATCATTTTAATACTATAAATATGCTCTGACCCCAAAGAATCTCCAAATATTGCTCTGACCCCTGGATGTGAAAAACATATAAATTAAGCCTTGCTTGACAGAATTGATACTTTTTTTATTGATAATAGACATGAATATTTGTTGTATAAACCCCCCATTGCAGGATTTTTACTGTACATCCCTGCGTCGCCAGCCCATCGGTCTCTTATACGTAATAGGCGCTCTTGAGGATGCCGGTCACAGGGTATCATTCATCAATGGCCATACACCTAAAAAGCATATTATACCGATACCATCCGAATTCGGTTATCTTGAAGCATTTTTTCTATCCGATAATATAAAAACGAGATTCCCCTATAAAAATTATTGCCACTACGGCGCAAGTTTTCAGGAAATCGCCAGACAGATTAAAAATTGCGATTCCGAAATCTATTTTATTTCCTGCCTGTTTACCACATATTATGAAGAAACTTCCGAAATAATTACAATCATTAGAAAATTGAAAAAAAATGCAATAATCGTTACAGGTGGATATCATGCAGCCCTGTATCCTGACTATTATCTCTTACAGTGCGGAGTAGATTATGTTATAACCGGAGAAGGTGAAAAGGCCGCCGTGAATCTTATTGAATATTTATCCGGCACAATTGAAATATCTGAAGTTCCGAGCCTTTGCTATCTGGAAAATAACTCGATCAGAACAACCGGCAAAGAAAACATTAAAGATCTGGATTCTATTCCTTTTCCGGCAAGAGACCATTTGAAGCTGCGCGATTTCAGGTTCTACACAAAAAAGGGAACATCCATCATTTCTTCCCGGGGATGTCCAAATCGCTGTGATTTTTGTACATCGCGCGACCTTTGGGGCAACAAGTACAGGGTCAGAGACATTGATGCATTATTAAAAGAAATTGACCTGTGTACCCAGCGCTATAACTTGAATCTCTTTAATTTCGAAGATGATAATCTCATGGCCTCCCGAGAACACACACAAAACCTACTGACAGGATTGCTTGATTACCAGAAAAAAAAGAAGATCACACTCGACCTGACAGCCATGAACGGTCTTTCACTTGAAAGTATTGATGAAGATATAATATTATTTATGTCCCGGGTCGGGTTTCATGAACTGAATGTATCTCTGGTGAGTCAGTCCAATGATATTCTGAAAAAACATGTTCGACCATTTGATTCAAATAAAGTAAAGGAGATTTCTTTATTTGCACGATCACTGGGAATGAGGGTCAGAGCATATTTTATTCTCGGCCTTCCTGACCAGACGAAGCATGAAATAAAAGAGACCATTCAGTTCATGAATGATATCGGGGTAATGATTTTCCCTTCTGTTTATTACGATGTAAAAAGGCCGCAAGACGAATGGAAAACGCAGAGATCCTCTGCATTTTTTAACGAGTCAGAGAATTTAAATATTCATGACCTTTTATATTTTTTTAACCAGGCTCTATCAATCAATAATAGATTAAAAATTCGATCAATCTAATTATCATATAAATAATCTCCTAATATTTTAAACCAGAAATGCCATTCTTTTTCTGTACCTTTCTTCATATACTAAAAACTTTTTGACTCGTTCAGAAAAAGTATCACCAAGTGCAAGAAAAAACGGGTGAAGTGTTATTTTTATCGTCGACTGATAATTCTCATCTAAATAGGCGTTGATACTTGAATATCGATATTTTCTTGGATCAGAGACATATCCCTTCCTTACAGAATTAAATGCCTGATACCATAGATTATTGAAAAAATGTGACTCCGGGTCATCTGAATGTTCTATGATGATATCTTTAAAACGTTCATTCCAGAAGGGACCGATTCGGTTCATCATCTTGTTGTAGCGCTGCGCAACACGGGCTTTAATATATTGCATAATCCTTGAGATTGTTGCGCCATTCTCGACAGTTTTGATAGTGAAGTGAAAATGGTTGCTTAAAATGGTGTAACTGATAAATTCAAATGCATATTTCGAAAGAGCCATATTAATGACTTCCTCCATTATATTTTTGACACTGTCACGCTTCATTTTTTCACTGCTTTCTATACACCGGGACATGACATGATAGGTCAGTCCTGGAGCACATAATCTTGGTTTTCTTGCCATAGTTTTACCAGTTGCATAATATACGATCGGGATTGATTAAATTGAAAAAATTTTTTAGAAATATTGAGGGTCAGAGCAAAAAAATGAATCCCGGGGTCAGAGCACTTCTAAACAATGCACAAATATTAGGATTGACATAAACTCAGAATCCGGAAAATATTTCAAGATCGCCTGACAAATTCATAATCGCGATCCCAGATTATCAATGCGAGGATGCCACATGAAAAAATCAGTTGTAACCGCAATCATCGTGCTTGCCTGCGTTTCCATGGCCAGAGCCGGGCTCATGAGCCCACCTTCGCCTGCCGGTAAATTCATACTCGAACCGCACGGCGCAGTCGGTATTTCCATGATGGGAGGAGAACTGCCAGACGGTCTGGATCGAGCCATGGGAGTCGGCTTCGCATATTCCGGCGGATTGAGCTTCGGGTACGGCCCGGTCAGCGCAGGGGCTGTCATGTTCGGGGTTGAATACACCGGCAAACCCTTTGTCATCCATGGAGACTATCCCGGCCGGGGAAAATTCACCGATACGATCACGACTAACTTTATCGATATTTTATTCGGCTGGAAGGGCTATGTCTCTTACTTCTACTATGAAGCGGGCCTTTTTATGGGATTCAAAGTCGGCAGATGGGAGTATATACGGTTATACGACGACAAGGATATCGATCGTCTATATGGATACGATTATGAGGTTGATGAAAACAATGGCGACAGCGATTTCGGCGTTTATATAGGACTTGGCGGCTCAATACCCCTGGCTTCTTTTCTCAGATTGGATCTGGGAGTACAGCTGCAGGCGGCATTTGTCCCGGGGTATGAGGACAGCGCAGCTGATACGACACTGACCACCATGGCTCTCATGTTCAAAGCAGGATTTACCTTTTTAATCTGATTACAATACTGGCGCATCATTGTTAAAAAATTAATTGCGATCCTAAAAAATGAGCGACCACTTTTACACGGTAACCGAACTCACCAGGGAGATAAAAGCCGCGATCGAGGGCAATGAATCCTTCAGCGGCATATGGGTGAAGGGAGAGGTTTACAATCTGACCTACCACTCCTCAGGCCATATTTATTTCACCCTGAAGGATGACAACGCCCTCATAGCCGCGACTTTTTTCAAGAACGCCAACCGCCGCCTGAACTTCAAACTCGAGGAAGGAATGAAGGTCCTCGCCATGGGGAGCGTGACCCTGTACGAAAAGCGCGGCGCCTATCAGCTGAACGTATCCCAGGTCAGGCCCGAGGGAATCGGCGAGCTTCAGAAACGCATCGAGCAGCTCAAGAAGAAACTCGAGGCCGAGGGCATATTCGATCCAGCGAGAAAACGTCCGCTGCCGCTGCTGCCCCGTAAAATCGGCATTGTCACCTCGCCCACGGGCGCCGCGGTCCGCGACATCCTCAAAGTGGCGCTCAGGCGCTACCCCAACATCGAGATTCTTCTTGCTCCTGCAAAAGTCCAGGGGGATGACGCCGCGCGGGCCATAGCGCTCGGCATCATGGAGCTGAACAGGCCCGAGTACGGCGTTGACGTGATAATCGCCGGCAGGGGCGGCGGCTCTTTCGAGGACCTCATGCCGTTCAACGAGGAAATAGTGGTGCGCGCTTTTTACAATTCGCGCGTTCCCATAATATCGGCCGTAGGGCACCAGATCGATCATCCACTGTGCGACGACGCCGCAGACCATGCGGCTCCCACGCCATCGGCCGCTGCCGAGATGGCGGTCCCCGTAAAGTCCGAGCTCACCGGAGAAATCAACTACCACTTTATGCGCGCCGAAAAGGCTCTTGAAGGAATAATCCGTCACGCATCGACCAGGTTCGAAAGCGTCACGTCGCGCAGAGTATTGAGACAGCCCCTCGAAATAGTGAACCAGTACGAGATGCTGCTCACCGACATGGAGCGCTCGATATCCGATGCAATGCGCAGCATAATCGCCGTATCTCGTGAAAGGATGATATCCATCCCCGACCTGCCGGTAAGGCTCGCCCGCATAATGGACCGCAAATCCCACCGGTTCGCGGCCGCAGTGCAGGCGCTCGACCAGTTATCCCCCCTTTCCATAATGAAAAGGGGCTATGCGATCGCCCTCGACAGCGACAGGAATATCATTCGCAGCGCGGGCCAGGCATCCGAGGGAGACGTCCTTGACCTGCTCATGCATGACGGGTCACTGGCCTGCACCGTAAATTCAATCAAGCAAGGAGCCGGCTTTGGAAAAGAAGAAAAAAGATAACCAGCCTGCAATGACGTTCGAAAAGGCCCTGGAAAAACTGGAGGAGATCGTCGGCCGTCTCGAGGACGGCGACCTCGGGCTCGAGCAGGCCATAAGCGAGTTCGAGAAAGGGATGAAGCTCGCGCGCTTCTGCCATGACAAGCTCGAAGAGGCCGAACGCAAGATCGAGATTCTCCAGAAAGGCGGCGAAACGTCGGTCGAGAAAAAGGAAATATCGGTGAAAAAAGACACGGGCGAGATCGACGATGAGGACGATCTGCAGGGTTCGCTGCTCTGACTTAAAGGAGGCGCAATGAAAAAATCGGTCATATTCTTGTTTTTCTTACTTCTGGCAGCCTGCGGAAAAGAGAACGGCATCACGTTCTGCGAGGGTGTAAACCGCGAAGGCGAAGGCGTTAAATGCGGGACCAAATTCGAGGCCGGAGATCTCACCGCTCTCGTAAATACCGAAGCCCCGTTTGAAACTGCAAGCATAAAGATCGACGTCTTCCAGGTTGACGGCCGGCACGAGGAAAAAATCGAGTCCCTTAACGTTGAAACCAGACCCGATGACACCCGAAAAGCGGTGCCGCTGTCGCTTTACCAGGGCGGCAAGTTCAAAGTCAGGGCTATAAAAGGAGATAATGCCCTTGCCGAGGGAGAGGTTGAAATTATAGAAAACTAAGCAAGGAGGGATTGTAATCCGGGTTAAACCCGGATTATTCGCCGCTTTGCTGCTCCAGAGCCTTTCTGCGCTTCTCTTCCTGGTAAAACACGATCACCAGAAGACAGGCGCCGACCACGATGACCGAATCAGCCACATTGAACGCCGGCCAGCGGTATACGCCGTCAACGCCGACCGAAATGAAATCGACCACTCCCGGCCTTCCGGGAATCAGCCTGTCTATGATGTTTCCGATCGCGCCCGATATGATAAGAGAAAGCGAAACCGTAAACAGAAGAGACTTGTTCTTCTCGTAGAAAAAATAGGCGACCATGAGAGCCAGGACGATCACCGAAACGATCAGGAACATGTTCTTGTATCCCTGGAGTATCCCGAAAACCCCTCCCTGGTTGTAAACCAGCGTTATACGGAGAAAGCCGTCAAGATAATCGTGGCGCTCATACAGGTTTATATTGTCCACGATGAAGTTCTTCGTTAATACGTCCAGAACAAGCGTTGCCGCAACTATGCACAGGGCGGTTATGTTTCTTTTCATTTATCAATCCTCATAAGATTTTTAACCGGGAATCGCGTTGACGATTGCAGTGCACCGGGGGCACAGTTCCGGATGACTCGGATCGGTCCCTCTTCTCTCGGTATAGTTCCAGCACCTCACGCATTTTTCCCCAGATGTTTTAGCCACTGTAATTGACGAGATGTCGTATTTTTTCATTCCCGGGACTTCGGCTTGCTCGAACTTCACCGACGCCACCTGGAAAAATCTCGTGACTTCGTCTCCCATCTCGTCTATGATCTTTCTGGCCTCGTTTTGTTTCACGTGCATGGTTATGGCGGCCTCGAGGGACGACTTGACGATCTTGTCCCTTCTCGATTCCTCGAGCGCCTTGAGCACGTCCTCCTTGATCTCGACCAGGCCCTCCATCCTGTTTCTTATCTCCTCGTTTCTGAAAACCGGGTCGAGACCGTAATAGCGCCCCATGTGAATCGAGCCCGGTTTGCCGATGAATTGCCATATCTCTTCTGTCGTGAAAACGAGTATCGGGGCCGCAAGGCGCACGAGAGAGTTGAATATCTCGCTCAGCGCGGTCTGGGCCGCGCGCCTTCTCGGCGAGTCCTTCATCTCGACGTACAGTATGTCCTTCGAAATATCGAAATATATGGATGAAAGGTCCACGGCGCAAAAATTCAGTATCTTGCGGTACACCAGATGGAATTCGAACTTCTCGTAGTGTTCGATGACTTTTTCTGAAAGCGCATGAAGCTTGTCCAGAATCCATTTGTCCATGTCCGAAAGTCGGTCATAGGGAACCGCGTTGGCTTCGGAAAAATCCGAAATATTGCCGATGATGAACTTGAACGTGTTGCGGATGCGACGATATGAATCCGCCACCTGCTTGATCATGTCCATTCCGATGCGCAGGTCGTTCCGGTAATCCTCGGACGAGACCCAGAGCCGAACGATGTCGGCCCCGAACTGCTTTATCAGGTTTTCCGGGGGGATGACATTGCCCTCGGACTTGCTCATCGCCTTGCCGTTTTCATCAAGCACGAAACCGTGCGTGAGCACCGTATCGTACGGGGCGCGGGACCTCAGCGCGAGCGCCGGCCACAGCGACGACTGGAACCACCCGCGGTGCTGGTCGCTCCCTTCGAGGTAGAGGTCGGAGGGCCAGCGATGCCCTTCCCATTTGTCGAGCACCGCAAAATGGGACACGCCGGAATCGAACCACACGTCGAGGATGTCGTATTCCCTGACGAACTCATCAGAGCCGCAGCCGCACTTCGTGCCCTTGGGAACGAGGTCCTTCGTGTCATCGGTGTACCAGGAATCGATTCCCCGGGTTTTCGCGATCTCTGCAAAATACTGGACCGATTCCGCGGTCATGAGATTTGCCTGGCACTTCGCACACCTGAATGACGGGATAGGCACGCCCCAGGAGCGCTGGCGCGACAGGCACCAATCGGGCCTTGACTCGACCATGGCCCTGAACCTTGCCTCGCCCCACGAGGGAATCCATTGGGTATCGTCGACGACCTTAAGGCCTTTTTCCCTGAGCTGGTTATGGTCCATCTTGAAAAACCACTGCTCGGTCGCCCTGAAGATCAGCGGCTTCTTGCAGCGCCAGCAGTGCGGATACGAGTGCTCGATCGAATTCGTCTGAATCAGCGTTCCGTTCTTTTTTATGATATCGAGCACCTTGTCGTTTGCGTCGAACACGAACACTCCCTTCATGTCCGGGTATTCGTCGTTGAACCTGCCCTCGTCGTCGACCGGGCAGAAAACGTCCAGGTCGTACTGGAGGCCGATGATATAGTCCTCCTGGCCGTGACCCGGAGCGGTGTGGACGATGCCGGTTCCCTGCTCGAGGGTCACATGATCGCCGAAAATCACTTTCGATTCCCTCTTGATAAAGGGATGATACACTTTCAGGGCCGCGATCTCTTCCCGCGAAATCGGGACGCTCTTCTCGATCTTCGCCCCGGCGACCTCCTCTATCTGCATGGAGAGCCCTTTTGCCAGGATGTAATATTCGTTTTTGAACTTGTACACGCCGTACTCGAAGTCGGGATGAAAGCAGACCGCAAGGTTCGCGGGCAGCGTCCATGGAGTCGTGGTCCAGATCACCACATGGGTATTCTCCTTGTCTATACCGTCGATCTTCAGGCTCGCCGGGTCGACCTTGAACTTCACGTAGATCGAGGGCGAGCTGTGATTGCCGTATTCAACCTCGGCCTCAGCCAGCGCGGTGACGCAGGTCGGGCACCAGTAAATGGGCTTTTTGCTCCGGTAGATATACCCGGCCTTGAGTATCTCGCCGAAAACCTCGACGATTTTCGATTCGTAATCATAAGCCATCGTTTTGTATGGGTTCTTGTAATCCCCGAAAACGCCGAGCCGCTTGAACTCGTCCATCTGGATTTTAACGAACTTGTCGGCGAACTTTCTGCATCCCTTTCTTATTTCGACTTTCGGCATGGTCTTCGCCTTGTCGCCCATCTCCCTGGTCACGTTGAGCTCGATGGGCAGGCCGTGGCAGTCCCAGCCTGGAACGTACGGAGCCTGATAGCCCATCATTGTCTTGTGCTTCACGATGATGTCTTTCAATACCTTGTTAAGGGCATGCCCAAGGTGGATATGGCCGTTCGCATAAGGCGGCCCGTCATGGAGGATATAGGTTTCAGCGCCGGATCTCGACTCGATGATCTTCTTGTAGATGTCCTGCTCCTCCCAGGACTTGAGCATCTCGGGCTCGCGTGTGGGGAGGTTCGCCTTCATCGGGAAATCGGTTGCTGGAAGGTTGACCGTTTTGGAATAATCCATAATATCCTCCGTGCGGCGCCGTCTGAAAGGCGGCCCGACATGTCGAATTAGAAAAAGATTGGGTCCGGTTTTGTCAATGTTTTTTTATCAGAGTATGGCGGCGAGGTCTATTCCGGATTCGCGCATTGTCGCCGAAGCGACCGCCTTCCGGACGGAATCCCGGTCTCCGTAAATCAACGCGAGAGACCTGGCCCGCGTGATCGCGGTATAAACGATTTCCCTGGTGAGCATCCGCCCGGCCCGTTCATCGAGCGCGAGCAGGACCCGGTCGTACTCCGACCCCTGGCTCTTGTGCACGGTGACAGCCCATGCCGGTTCGTGGGCCGGAACCGTCCGCAGCGGAAAGAATCTGAATCCTGCGCTTCCCCTGAAAAAAACATAGCTTTCCCCGTCCGCGGCCCTGATCGTCACGCCGACGTCGCCGTTGAACAGCTCCCTTGCGTAGTCATTTTGCAGCACGATCACCGGCCCGCAAAGCAATGATCCCGGGGCCGCACGGCCTGAAACCTGCGCCATGATCGACGACATGCGGGCGTTGATCCCCTCTGTGCCGAAATCGCCCCTGCGCACCGGTGATAGAATCCTGCTGCCCTCGATAAAGCCGAACAGGCCGCGCATGACCTCGACGAATTCATCGCTTTGAAAACCGTCGGGCGCGAACGATCCGGCCCGCCCTGCAAGGCCCGCGTACGAATCATCCGCACCGCGCCTACCATAGTTCACGTCCGCCCAATTCTCGAGCAGGGACTCGAACCGGACCCTGCGCCCCTTTCCTTCCGGGCCGGGATCGACCCGGTATATTCCTTCAAGGGGAAGAGACTCATGGCCGCACTGCTGAATGAAATCAGCCGCGGAAGGGTCCTGCCTGTTTATCCTGACTGCCGCTTCCAGTATGCTTTTTTCAGACCTGTAGCTCTCATCGAGGATGACGAAATGGTCCGAGAGCGCGGCCTCGCCGGCGCCCGCTTTTTTGAAAGGCGCCCTGTCGGACAAGGGACTGATTTCCTCAAGCAGCGAGAGAGCCTCAACGCTATAGCGCACAACGTTTTCGCCGGGCAAGAGGTCCGCGAACACGGCCCCGGCCTCTACCGACGGCAGCTGGTCCCTGTCCCCGAGAAGGACGATCGACGCCCCGTCGCCAGCCGCTTCAAGCAGCTTTCCAAGAAGAACGATGTCGATCATGGACACTTCGTCGACGATGAGGATATCTGCCGGGAGCCTGTTGCCGCGGCCGTAAAAAAATCCGTTTTTCGAAGGGCTGTATTTCAGTAGTCGGTGAACCGTCACCGCCTCGATTTCGTCGAGGGCCATGTCCGCACTGTCGCGCCGCGAAAGGCCCGAAAGCCCTGCCCGCACCGATTCGGTCAGCCTCTGCGCCGCCCGTCCCGTAGGGGCTGCGACCATCATCCTTGAGTGTTCGACCCCGGCCCTGGAAAACAGCCGCAGGATATTCAGCACGATGGACGTTTTGCCGGTGCCGGGACCGCCCGATATAACGGTGAATCCGCCTGTCAGCGAAAGGCAGAGGGCCATGATCTGCGCCGGGTTCAATACCGCCGGAGATCCCCTGAAACAGAGGGGATTCTCCTCCAGGACCGATTTCATCATCCGTCTGATGTTGTCTGCACCGGCTTTTTGGACATTTCCCCTTTTCATCAACCGCTCGAGCTCGCCGGCCACCTTCCGCTCGTAGAGGTAATATTTCTGAAAATAAACCCTGCCGCTGTCAATGACGTAAACCAGCGGAAGGAATTCTTCGGCCCGGGCCTCATTGCTCCCGGCAGGCACCGTTTGCACGAGCCCATCGAAGCTGGAAATATCGCGTACGATCCGTTCGGCGAGATCAGCGGCGCCGGGAGCGAATCGGGACAGGCTGTTTTCAAGGCCTGCGCGTTCGAGGTTCAGGCATACAGCGCCCTGGCAGAGACGGTCGAACATGCACAGGAGAAGTGCGTGAACCGCCGGGTCGTCATGGCCGGACAGTTCGACAAGATCGCGAATGGTGATGTAGTCGGCCTGGGAAAGATCCAGTTTTTCCAGGGCGGAGGAATATAACGGGCCTGTTTTATCTGCGCCTGTTCCGTGAAAAAAACCAAGCCTGCGGAGTATATCTGAAGCAGGGAGCGTCGTCATGATAGAAAGAAATTACATCAGGGTCCGTTTGGTGTCAATGGAATTTTGCATGCCCGCGCGCGGGGTCTTTTGGAGAAAATTTTTCAGCACGCGCGACAGATGCTCGTATGAAACCGGTTTTTTCATGTAGTAGTCGCATCCGGCTTCGAAACACCTGTCCCGGTCCTCTTTCATCGCTGCCGCGGTGACCGCGATAATGGGAGTCCTTTTTCTTTTTTCCTTGCGCTCTATCTCGCGGATTATCTCTGCTGTCTTCATCCCGTCGAGCACCGGCATCCTTATATCCATCAGAATCGCAGCGATGCCGTTCGTGGTCTTGTATATCGAAACGGCGTCCCTCCCGTCCGACGCGCATTCGACTGTATAACCGAGCTTTTCAAGCAGGGTGCGGATTATCTTCTCGTTGGTATTGTTGTCTTCAACGACGAGTATGACCGGCGGATTGTTGCCGTCCGGCACGGTCGCGCATCCTCCCTCGTCCTGGTCTTCCTCGTCAATCGGAACATACGGGAGAGTGAAATAGAACGTCGAACCGTGGCCCTGGCCGGTTTTGGACACCAGCTTGATTTCACCTCCCATCAGTTCCACGAGCTTTTTACTGATGGCAAGGCCAAGGCCGGTGCCGCCGTATTTTCTCGTGGTGCTCGCTTCAGCCTGCTGGAAAGGCTCGAAAATCCTTGCATGATATTGCGGATCGACACCGATCCCCGTGTCCCTCACGTATAACTCGAGCATGGACCCGCCCTTGACCGAAAACCCGAATTCAATAAATCCTTCGCTGGTGAATTTCACCGCGTTGCTCATGAGATTGTTCATCACCTGCTGCACGCGCGTGGGATCGCCGAGAACGATGCTGTTAATGCAGCCCGGGACCGATTTTCTCACCGCGACCATTTTTCCCCTTTGCGAGAGAAGGACTGAGGCGCTCGATGCCGCGTTATTGATGACGGATTCGAGCGAATAGGGAATGTGCTCCAGCACGATCTGGCCGGCGTCGATTTTCGTCTGGTCGAGTATATTGTTTATTATTGACAGAAGCAGATTGCCGCTCTCACGGATATTTTCCAGGTAATCGCGGCTCTCCCCTTTCGCGTCCGAATTGAGCATGAGGTTCGAATAACCGATGATCGTGCTCAGTGGAGTCTTGATTTCATGGGACATGTTTGAAAGGAACGCCAGTGAATGCTCGGTGCATTCTTCGGCCCTGTTTTTGTCTTTCTCGAGCTTCTCTTCATAATTTTTTCTCTCGGTGATGTCCTCGATCATGGCCAGGTAGTACCATGGCTCCCCTTCATCGTCCCTGATAAGGGTAAAGGTCACCGATGCGACCGCGGTCTTGATTCGGTTCGCGCCGAGGCTCGATTCGAAGATTATCGTCTCGTCGTCCCGCGAGACAAGATCGTTGATGTCCTTTTTAAGGATTTTTGAATCAGCCGCCTCCATCAGGCCGAAAAAAGACGCTCTGACAAGTTCCTCTTTTGAAGTTTCAAGAATTTTAAGCAGCGCGCCGTTGACCTTTCTGATTCGGAAATTCATGTCGATTATCGCCATGCCGATGGGCGATCTGTCGAATATGCGGTTCGATAGCTTCTCTCTGACCTGCAGGTCGCGCTCTCTCTTGTGTCGGTACAGAGCCACTTCGATGACGCTTTTAAGATCGTTTTTTTCAAACGGTTTGATGACGAATCCGTAAGGCATGGTTTTTTTGGCCCTGGCAATGGTTTTCTCGTCGGCATAGGCTGTCAGGTATACTACGGGAATGTCAAAATCCTCGCTGATCTTCTTTGTGGCCTTGATTCCGTCCATTTTGCCCTTGAGGCGTATGTCCATAAGCACGAGGTCGGGGCTGAACTCATTGATTTTAGCGATGGCCTCCTCTCCGCTCGAAGCAATCGCCGGTATGGAGTAACCCAGGCTCTTCAGCGTAAACTTGATATCCTGGGCTACCACCCCTTCATCTTCCACAACCATAATCTGCGGACTTACCATCAGTCTAACCTCTGCCGGATATAAATATTTTTCCAGATCAATTATCGGCAAACAACCATGAAATCTTAATAAACCGGGCGCAAGTGTCCAAAAATGTCTGTATTATCAAAACAGTGCATCAATAAATGGGGAAGCGCATTTTTAAGAACTGAGAGCGTTATTTTGGTTGCATTGTGCGGCCCGTGGTCTTTTTATTAAACATGAGGCGTTTCTTTTATCCATAAACTTTCCAGTGAAAGCCGAGGAGGAAGCATGAAAAAATTCGGTATCGTCGGAGCGGGCATCATGGGGTCCGATATCGCCCAGCTCGCGGCCCAATCTGGATTTGAAGTGATTCTGTTCGACATCGATGAAAACAAAAGCAGGGCGGCGTTCGAAAAAATCCAGGAGAGGCTGAAAAGATACGCTTCAAAAGGCAAAATCCCCCCTGACCAGGTCGGTAAGACGACATCAAAAATCAAGCTGCACACGAGCATCGACGACCTTGCCGTAGCAGATATCGTGCTCGAATGCGTTCCCGAGGACCTCGCCGTAAAAAAAGACGTGTTCAGGCAGCTCTCCAGGGTATGCAAGGCCGGGACCGTGCTCGCAAGCAATACATCATCAATGTCGATTACCGAAATAGCATCCGCGACCGACTGCCCCGAATCCGTAATCGGTATTCATTTTTTGAATCCCGCCCGCGTCATGAAGCTGATAGAAATCATACCCGGCCTCAAGACGACGCGCGAGACGGTCGAGATGGCAAAGACCATCGTGAAAAAACTCGGCCGCGAGCATGTGGAATCCAGAGACTTCCCCGGTTTTCTTCTCAACCGGATGCTGTATCCCCTGATCAACGAATCTATATACCTGCTGTACGAGGGAGCAGGGACTCCCGAAAACATCGACAAAGTGACGCGTATCGGGCTCAACCTGCCCATGGGCCCGCTCGCCCTGGCGGACATGATCGGACTCGACGTAATACTCGCGGTCGGTGAAGAAATGCACAAGGGATTCGCAGACCCCAAGTACAGGCCGTGTCCCCTGCTGAGAAAATATGTCGCCGGCGGGTACCTCGGGGTCAAGACAAGAAGGGGATTCTACATCTACTGAATCACTCGCCGTCCCAGATCGCGGCCTCATGCCTGAGGGCATCCAGGCGTTTCTGAAGCTTCGGCGGCCTCTCGTCTTCTGGCGGCATGCTCTCGGGAAAATATTTCTCGATGGCGTCGAGCGCCTTCATGAACGATGTTTTCTCTCTGGAATCGTTGAAATAATTGATGACCAGGTCCTTGCCCCTTTCCGAGAGAGGATGCTTCGTAAGTTGCTCGATCACGCTGAAAATGGCCCGCCTCAAATTTTCCCTGTTGTCATTTTGTACCATTTTTTCACCTCGATCAAACGGACGGCATTTCCCCATGCGGGCCATAGGAGTTAAAATTTTATGAAGTCAAGAATGTCCTTGATGAAAAAAATCACGAGTTCAATGGCGATGAGCCAGATTATTATCCATTCAAGGTTGGCCATATGCTTCTGGTTCTGCTCATCAGCGAGCATGGTGAGCAGGTCATGAATGATGGCCAGCTTTTTGACAAGGAGCTCGATCCTGGGCCGGGTCTCGAGATACCTGGATACGGTGAAGTATGTTTCCTCGAACTCGGGGAACTCCCAGAAAAATTCCGGCGTGTCGAGGAGCTCGAAGTTCATGTTGATGTCGGTCTCAACAAGGAAAAGCACGCCCCTCATGCGTGCGATCTGCCTGCGGTTCATGTTTATCTTCCCGGTTTCGGCGATGCTGCGGGGGATATGGGCGGTCGATTCGATCGTCTCCTGGGCGTACTGCTCGAGCTCCAGAAGCTTCACCGACTGGGCGATCCCGTGCGACAGGGCAATTATCTCGAGCGGTTCGGCTTCGGTGAGGTATATATGGTCGGAATGTATCTTGACCGATTCATGCGCAACGGAAAATGAAAACTCGTCAATGAAGGGGGTTTCATGCAGGCTCTCACAGTAGGGCCTGATATTGTCGAAAAACCGTTTCGTGTCGTCATGGCCCACGCCCCAAGTTATGACAACGCCAAAAGGAAACACCAGGATGTTCCCGTCTTCCTTCATGATATGAAGGGTGTCCCGGTAAAGGGCCGTCCTCTCATTTTGCGTTATATAGTCGGTCAGCTCTTTAAAATTGAATGTTTTGGCCAGGCAATATGCTATGCATTTCATGTTTTTCACCACGGGATCGTGTGCGAATATAGCATTTCACCGGCGGGGCTTTCTGTCAAACACATCTGTAAAAATGATGCTATAAAACAGGGCCTATTCGGGCCTCATCGTGGGGAACAGCAGCACGTCCCTGATCGACGATTCCCCGGTCAGCAGCATGACCATGCGGTCGATGCCTATGCCCAGGCCCCCTGTCGGGGGCATACCCACCTCGATAGCCTGCACGAAGTTCTCGTCCATGGGAGGAGCCTCGTCGTCCACTTCGCGGCGCAGCGACTGTTCGAAAAGGGTCTTGCGCTGGAACTCCGGGTCATTGGATTCACTGTAGGCGTTTGCGAACTCGGTCCCGCAGATGAAAAGCTCGAAGCGCTGGAGGAACCTGTCGTCGTCCCTGTCGGGCTTGCACAGCGGTGTCGTCTCTACCGGCTGATGCGTGACAAAAGTCGGCTGCACCAGCTTTTCCTCGACGAGCAGCTCGAAAAGCTTGTCGATCGCGAGGCCGCGGTTGAATCCGCCCTTGATCGCCCCGCCAGCGCGGTCCACCGCCGCGTCGAGGTCCTGGTCGCTCATGTTCATCACGTCGAGTCCGGCGTATTGTTTGAGCGCGTCCGCCACTTTAATCCGCTTCCATGGCGTCTTCAGGTCTATCTCTTTACCGTCAAACACCGCATTTGTCGTACCGTTGACAGCGAGAGCCGTCTTTTCGAAGATCTCTTCGGTGACCGCCATCATGTCGTTGTAGTCGCCGTAGGCCTGGTAGAGCTCGAGCATGGTGAACTCCGGGTTGTGCGTGCGGTCGAGACCCTCATTCCTGAAACACTTGCCGATTTCGTACACACGGTCAAGGCCTCCCACAATGAGACGCTTGAGATAGGGCTCGAGTGAAATTCGCAGGTACAACGTGATGTCAAGCGCGTTGTGGTGCGAGGTAAACGGCTGCGCGGCTGCGCCTCCGTACACCGGCTGCAGCACCGGGGTCTCCACCTCGAGGAAATCCTTCCCGTTCAGGATTTCCTTGATGGACTTGATTATCTTTATCCTCTTGATGAATGTTTCCTTGACTCCCGGGGTGACGATAAGATCCACATGCCTGTTGCGGTACCGGAGCTCCTTGTCGGAAAACAGATCGAAGGTCTCGCCGTCTTTTTCCTTCACGACCGGCAGGGGCCTGATATTCTTGGTCAGCAGGTCCATTTCGGATACGAACACGGTGATCTCGCCGGTCTTTGATTTCTTCACCGTGCCTTTCGTCCCGATGATATCGCCCAGGTCGAGCTTCTTGAACAGCGCATATTTTTCCTGTCCGACCGCATTTTCGGCGACATAGAGCTGGATGCGCCCGTCCCTGTCCTGAATGGTGCAGAAACTCGCCTTTCCCATCACCCTCATGGCCATTATGCGGCCGGCGACCGATACCGTCTTCTGTGATTCAAAGTAGCTGTCGTATCCGTCAATTATCGCGCGCGAATGGTCCGTGACGTCATACCGGTACGGAAAGGGATCGATATTCATCTCCCTGATTTCCTTGATCTTGCCCTTCCTTATCTGGATCAGAGAATTTGAATCTTCCATGCCCGTGCAACCTGCCTGTATATGATGTGGGCAATTGAATGCCCGATCCGATTCATTACGTGAACATCCACCCAACTGTCAAGATAAATATCAGGGAGATTTTTCTAAGGGGCTCCGCCCCTTGAACCCCATATAAGAAAAGATCTGCAATACATCGAATATTTTTCTTGATTATAGCTTCGTGATTAAAAAGATGATACAATCGAAACAGTTTCCCGGTAGAATGTCTAATATCCTTACCGTCCGTGATAATTGCATGAAGCAAACAAGGAGGGAGCGTCATGAACCGTATAGCAGCTCTTGTATCCGGCGCGATGGTTTTTCTGGGCGCATGCGGTCCGGAAAACATCAGATACTCCGACAACATAAAAGGCTCCGAGATCAGGGCCGCTCTCTACGTCAAGCCGGTGCCCGAACCGTACACCGACATCATTGTCTGGGGCAAATATTCCCTTGGACCGAATGACAATAGCCTTGCCGGTAAGGAAGAACGGACAATAAAACAACTCTTTGCCGCCAGCGGATTCAGGGACATCCTCGTGCGCAACTTCAGCGCAATGGGTCGTGACCTGAAAGGAATCATGTCGCTCGATGTCGTGGACAATGCATTTCAGAACGCCAATCACGCCTCGATTGCGGCGGCTCTCAGAGAGAAAGATCGCACAGACCTCTCCGGGTTCAGCTCCTTAAAAAGCAAATACCCCAGCCGGTATCTCCTGGCCGTCTCAGTGGACTCGTGGGGTTACAATTACAATAATTACCGGGGACTGCCGTCATGCTACTATGACCTCGAAATGACAGCCGAGCTGATCGACATGATCACCGGCGAAACTCTCTGGAAAAGGTTTCCACGCACTTTCGACGTAATCCATGTGGCGCCGACGGAATGCGAACCCGAGGCAAATATAATGCAGGAGGCGCTGAACAGGGCAGTCAGGCTGCAGCTCAAAACAATGATTGACGACATAAAGGAGCCGCAATGAACGACGACAGATGCCGAAACTTCGAGCTCGGACCGATACGCCCTCCCAGCGAGGCTGGAAGCATTCTGCTCAGGCTCACCAGGAACTGCCCGTGGAACCAGTGCGCCTTCTGCCATTCCTACAAGGGCGAGAAATTCTCGCGCAGGAGCGTCGAGGAAGTCAAGGCCGACATCGACACAGTGGCCGTGATCGCCGAAAAGGTCGCAGCAGCTGCGCAGACAAACGGCACGCCAATCATCGACCGCGGTCTCATATCGGGTGTCGTCGAAGAAACCGGTTTCAGCGAGGACAGCGTCAGGCAGGTCGTGTTCTGGCTCTACCACGGGATGGAAAGCCTGTTCCTCCAGGACGCCGATTCCCTGGTGATGAAAACCGACGATGTCGCCGAAATCCTTCGCTATATCAAAAAACGATTTCCTTCGATCAGGCGGATTACGACTTACGCCAGGGCCCGTACCGTGGCCCGTAAAAGCATCGACGACCTGAAACTCCTCAGGGAGGCCGGCCTAGACCGGATTCATATCGGCCTTGAATCCGGCTCACGGACGGTCCTTGATCTGATCATGAAAGGCGCCACGCCTGAGGAACAGATCAGCGCCGGGAAAAAGGCGATGGAGGCCGGGTTCGAGCTTTCCGAGTATTACATGCCGGGCGCCGGAGGCAAGGCGCATCTCGAGGAAAGCGCGCGCGAATCGGCCAGGGTGCTCACCGAGATAAACCCGACTTTCATCCGCCTGCGAAGCGTGGTTCCTCTCCCGGACACGCCTCTTTTCGGCCTGATCAGGGACGGCCGGTGGATTGCGCCTTCGGAGGAAGACAAGGTCAGGGAAATAAAGCTGTTTCTGGAAGCGCTCGGCCCCGTGACCAGCATCGTCAAGAGCGACCATATCATGAACCTGATCGAGGACATTGACGGCAAGCTTCCGGAGGGCAGGGAAAGGATCATGGCCCCGATCGACCGTTTCATGAGCATGCAGCAGGAAGACAGGGAGCTGTTCATCATCGGCAGAAGGACCGGGAGATTCCGGCTCCTTTCGGATTACCGGAAAAGCATGGACCTCGAACAGATCAGGCGGAAAATCATGGAGAGCTACCCAAATCTTGATGAGGCCATCCTGGAAATCCTGTGGAATTATATCTGATTAACCGGCAATTCCTCGTACCAGGAGTAAAGATATCGCATGTCATGTCCGATAATTACAAAACGGGACGTTTTATCAGCACCAGGGTTCAATAAACTGCAGAGAGTTATTCCGGTAAAACATGAAAATAGACAGGATTGATAAAGACAAATGCGCCATCCTGAATATACACGGATCTCTTTCCGTGGAGAACATAACTCTTTTCCAGGAAGAGCTGAACTTCTGTCTCACGACCGACAAGCATGTGCTCCTCGATCTGGGCGAAGTCTCTTTCATCGACAGCTCAACTCTCGGCGTGATAGTGCTCTTCTATTCAAAGATGATATCCGAAAAACGGCACCTGGTGATCGCCAATGTGAAACCCGAAATCATACAGATGCTGAACCTGACCGGTATTTCAAAAAAAATGAAAATATTCAACTCAATCAATGACGCCGAGGATTTCGTCAAAAAACTGTAAGTACCGGTCCCGCCCAAACCCCCGACCTAATCTCACTTGACAGAAAATCGCACAGTATTCTTATTAAATAAATCAGCAGGAATATATCCATGTTCATTCTCGCTTGCCTGGGAAACCCAGGAAAAAAATACGCCGGAAACAGGCATAACGTCGGCTTCATGTTCGGGCAGTATCTGGTCAACAGGCATGCTTGCGTCCCGTCAAAAAAGGAATTCTCTTCTCTTACCGGGAAGCTGACCCTGGGTGACAATGACGGAATCATTCTCTTTCCGCAGACGTTCATGAACCTGAGCGGAAACGCGGTGTCCGAGGCCTGCGCCTATTACCGGGTCGAAGCCGATGGGCTCATCGTGGTCCACGACGATATCGAACTGCCGTTCGGCGAGATCAGGCAGAAAAAAGACGGCGGACACAAAGGCCATAACGGCCTCAGGTCGATAATGGAGCGGATCGGTTCCGGAGATTTCCACCGTATACGCATCGGAGTCGGCAGGCCCGACAATCCCGATGTCCCGGTCGCCGATTACGTTCTGTCCGATTTCCTGCCCGATGAGAAGGAAGCGTTGAAGGAAAAATTAGCCGTTGCCGAAGATATGGTGACGGGCATCATCGCCAAAATACAGAGGTAGAAATGAAAGTACTGGTGCCGCTTGCCGCGGGCATGGAAGAGATCGAGGCAGTTACCATCATCGATGTGCTCAGAAGGGCCGGCATCGATACAGTGTCTGCCGCACTGGGAGAAAACCCGGTGGCCGGATCGCACGGCATCGCCGTGAACACAGACACATCCATTGATGCGATCGACAGCGGCTCTTTCGGATGCATCGCCCTGCCTGGAGGCATGCCCGGCAGCCAGAACCTGGCCGATGACGCGCGTGTAAACCGGATCATCAGGGATATCCATAACCGCGGCGGCATCCTTGCCGCAATCTGCGCCGCGCCGATGGTCCTCGGCCGCGCCGGACTCCTCGACGGGAAAAAGGCCACCTGCTACCCGGGCTTCCAGCATGAGCTGTTGGGGGCAGAATATATTCCGGGCCCTTTCATCCTCGACGGCAACATCCTGACCGGGAAGGGCCCCGGGTGCGCGATACCGTTCGCCCTGAAGCTCGTCGAAATGATCAAGGGCAAAAAGGAATCTGACGCATTGAAAGAGGCGATGCAGGTCTACTGGATTTAACATGTTATCAAGCATAATGAACGATTTTTTATTGACGCGAATTAATTCTGTGATATTTTCATAAAGTCAACCGTGGGAGGGTTATCATGAAATACAGCATGGTCAAGCAATTCTCGAACTCCGCTATCGACAACATGTACACGTTCGTGTTCAAGATAGGGGATTTCGCCAAGATATTCTACGAAATGCTCTGGGCTTTTCTCGAAATCTGGATCGCGTTCTTTCTCATCTTCTACAACGCGATCATGTATGTGTATTATCTCTTCCTGTTTGCGATCGACCGCGGCGTAGAGTCGAACACCGCCATATACTTCTCGCGTAAAATACCCAAGCGTATATCAAGGACCCCGGCCGTCACCATTACCAGCGGCCCCAACCCGATACCGGCCATGTACGGAAAAGCCGCGGCCAGGGCATCGTCCGTGGCGTCAAAAGTATCTGCTGCCGCACCAAAGCTTACCGGCTCGGTCCTGGATACTCCGTCAACCCTGACCTCGCTCAGGACCGGGAAGTCAGGCGCGGGAGCCAAGCGCAACATCGGCAAGTCGATACTGGAGTTTCTTGCAAACATCTTCTATGGCATAAAGAAAGTGGTCACCAGCCCGGCCAAGACATTCGTCACCTTCTTTGAAACAAGGATGAAGCCGGTGAAGCAGGAAGAAGCCGAAAGAAAGAGCGAAAGCCTCATTGACCAGTACATGAAGGAATACGAGAAAAAGAAAATGCGGTAAGTCCTAATTATATGAACAAAAAAAGCCGGCTTCATGCCGGCTTTTTTTGTTCACCAGATAATTTCTAGTGTTTGAACGCCCGCTGGCCGGTATACACCATGGAAACCTTGGGAACGGCCTGGTTGCAGGCCTCGATCGATTCGAAATCGCGCATCGATCCGCCGGGCTGCACGATCGCCGAAATCCCCTCGTTGATCACGACATCCACGCCGTCCCTGAACGGGAAGAACGCATCCGACACCGCGCACGCCCCGATGAGACCTCCGCAGGCCTCCTCGGTCTCGTCGTCGATCTCGTCGAGCAGTCTTTCATCCTTCTCGCCGCGCTCGACCGCAAGCTCCATCTCCTTGTACGACATTTTGTAGGTGTCGAAGCAGATGAGGTCCGCGTACTTGGTGTAGGCCTTGAACACCGCGATCTCGGCAACGCCCACGCGGTCCTGCTCGCCGGTTCCGATGCCGACTGTCACGCCGTCCTTCACGTAAAGCACCGAGTTCGACGTGACGCCCTGCTCGACAAACCAGCCGAAAAGCAGATCATCGTACTCGCGGTCGTTCGGGAGTCGGTCTATTTTATACTTCTGACCTTTGTACTCGGCCTCTGCCGGTTTCAGGTCGGCTTTTGTCTTGACGATGTTGAGCGGAGACTGCTGCACGATGATGCCGCCGTCGATGAGCGATTTGAAGTCGACGAAACGCTGGTCGCGGAATTTCTCGAGACGGTCGATGCGGGGTATCTGCACAATTCGCAGGTTTTTCTTGGTCCGTAATATGTCGAGCGCCGCGCCGTCATACTCGGGCGCGACCACCACCTCGAGGTACTGGGCGGCGATGAGCTCCGCGGTTTCTTTGTCGACGGTGCGGTTCAGGGCCGCACACCCGCCGAATGCCGCGATGCGGTCTGCGCGGAACGACTTGTTGAAGGCCTCGGCAATTCCGCCGGCCTTTGCCACGCCGCACGGGTTGTTGTGCTTCACGATGACCGCGGCCGGGGTCGCGGCGAGGTACTTCAGCACGTTCAGCGAATTGTCTATGTCGGTCAGGTTGATCTTTCCCGGGTGCTTGCCAGGCTGCACGAGCATGGCCTCGTCTATCCCGCTGGTCAGTGAATTACCAGGCTCGATGAATTTGCATCCCCCCAATACCAGGTTGCCGTTGACGAGCTCGTACATGGCCGCTTCCTGGCCGGGATTTTCGCCGTAGCGCAGCCCCTTCTCTATCACGCTGCCGTCCTCCTCGATTTTCCACGCCCTCTTTTTATACACGAGCTTCTGGTCGCCGAAGGATATGGTCATCTCGTCGGGGAAGTGGTCATCCATGACGGTGGTGTAGGCCTTTTTAAGATCTTGCATTGTTTCCTCTCAATAAGCTTTTTTTCGTATGAAGGCGGTTTACAACAGGGGCCGGGCTTTTCAAGCTTTTTTTGGGGATACGGCCCGGGGCATCCCCAAAAACAAACTCCTTGACAAAATCCCGGGCGCGCCTAAGGTATCGCAATCGAATCCGGGCCCGGTCTCCCGTATAACAAACACACCAGGATGTAAACCATGAGCAGGCTGTACGACGACGACATATCGAACCTCCAGGCGAAATTCGACGCCCAGAAAATTGCGCTCGCGCCGTTGATGTTCCAGGCCGCGCGTGTGCTGCGCGACTCGGGCATTCTCGAGACCGTAAAGAAGCACCGACGCACCGGCCTCACTCCCAACGAGATCGCCGAGAAGACCGGGGTCTCGCTGTACGGGGTCAAGGTTCTCTGCGAGGCCGGGCTCGCCATGGACATCCTGAAGCTCGATGACGAGAAATACTTCATGACCAAGACCGGATTCTTCATCCTGAACGACCGCATGACCAGGGTCAACATGGACTTCTCGCACGACG
>ERZ795054.809-NODE-809-length-34111-cov-8.179234_pt1 | contig 34111 bp, 29 predicted proteins | sample MGYA00375138_ERZ795054 | MGnify/ENA primary metagenome ERZ795054 (study PRJEB30183, sample SAMN05720215) | anaerobic digester metagenome | isolation source: active sludge of municipal wastewater-treating anaerobic digesters | place: USA | collected 2014-12-23 ... | reverse complement strand
GAAGGACCTCTACATCGAGAAGGACTCGGACATCAACCAGGAGATCGACCGCATGCGCCTCGCGGCCACCGCGGCCCTCGTCGAGCGGCGGGACGTGATCATCGTGGCCACGGTCTCCTGCATCTACGGCCTGGGCTCGCCGGACCAGTACAAGGAGATGCGGCTCTACATCGACCGGGGCTCCGAGATCGACCTCGACGAGGTCAAGCGGCGCCTGGTCTCGCTCCAGTACGAGCGCAACGACGCGGTGCTCGAGCGCGGCCGCTTCCGGGTCCGCGGCGACGTGCTCGAGATCTACCCCGCCTACCTCCAGGAGGCCTACCGCGTCGAGCTCGACTACGACACGGTGACCCGCATACGCAAATTCGATCCCATCTCGGGCGTCGCGGGGCCCGAGCTCGACGAGGCCGTGGTCTACCCGGCCAAGCACTTCGTCATGCCCGAGGACCGGGTGCGCAACGCCGTGGACAAGATCCGCGGCGAGCTCGACGAGCGCTACGAGAGCCTCATGGCGGCGAACAAGCTCGTCGAGGCCCAGCGCCTGAAGAGCCGCACCGAGTACGACCTCGAGATGCTCGAGGAGATGGGCTACTGCCCCGGCATCGAGAACTACTCGGGCCCCCTCGCCGGCAGGTCCCGGGGCGAGCGGCCCGGGGTCCTCCTGGACTACTTCCCCAAGGAGTTCCTGACCTTCGTCGACGAGTCCCACGTGACCCTGCCCCAGGTGGGCGCCATGTACGCGGGCGACCGCAGCCGCAAGACCACCCTGGTCGACTACGGCTTCCGCCTGCCCTCGGCGATGGACAACCGGCCCCTCAAGTACGAGGAGTTCCTCGGCGTCATCGACCGGGTGATCTGCGTCTCGGCCACGCCCGGCGAGGAGGAGATGGCCAAGTCGCAGCGCGTCGCCGAGCAGGTCATCCGCCCCACGGGCCTGGTCGACCCCGAGATCGAGGTCAGGCCGAGCGAGGGCCAGATGGAGGACATCTACGCGGAGATCCGCCGGCGCAACGCCGCGGGCGAGCGCTCCCTCATCCTCACCCTCACCAAGCGCATGGCCGAGGAGCTCACCGAGTACCTCACGGGCCTGGGCCTGAAGGTCCGCTACATCCACTCGGAGGTCGAGACCATCGAGCGGGTCGAGATCCTCAAGCAGCTCCGCACGGGCGACTACGACGTCCTGGTCGGCATCAACCTCCTGCGCGAGGGCATCGACCTGCCGGAGGTCTCCTTCATCGCCATCCTCGACGCGGACAAGATCGGCTTCCTCCGCTCGGCCACGAGCCTCATCCAGATCGTCGGCCGGGCGGCGCGAAACGCGGCCGGCACCGTCGTCATGTACGCGGACCGCATGAGCGAGGCGATGCGCGTCGCCATCGAGGAGACGGCGCGGCGCCGCGCCATCCAGGTCAAGTTCAACGAGGAGCACGGCATCACGCCGACGACCATCCGCAAGGCGGTGGAGGACATCCTCGAGCGGCACCGCGAGGAGCGCGCCTCCGACGCCGAGACCGAGATCGAGATGCTCGAGCGGACCCACAACCTCCTCGTGCCCGAGCAGAAGAAGTCCCTGCTCAGGGCCCTCAGGGACCAGATGCTCGAGCACGCCAAGAACCTCGAATTCGAGCAGGCCGCGGCCATCCGCGACGAGATAGAGCGCATCGAGAGGGGGGAGAAGTGAGGTCCTATCCGGTCGTCGACGGCCACTGCGACTCGATCATGGCGGCCATGGGCCGCGGCCTGCCTCCCGGGGAGAGCGGGCCGCGCGACCTCCTCGCGCGCAACGCGGTCGGCCACCTCGACCTGCCGCGCCTGCGCGAGGGCGGCTACGCCTGCCAGGCCATGGCCTGCTTCTGCCGCGACGAGGAGGTCGCGGCGGGACGGGCATCCGAGCTGACGGACGCCATGATCGACGAGCTCGAGTCCATCATGGAGGCCTCGGGCGGCGGGCTCGCGCCCGTCCTCGCGGCCGCCGACGTGGCGAGGGCCGGGGCATCGGGAGCCGTGGGGGCCCTCGTGTCGATCGAGGGGGGCGAGTGCCTCGCCGGGAGGCTCGAGGAGCTCGGCCGCTACCACGGCCGCGGAGCGCGCATGATCGGCCTCACCTGGAACCGCCGCAACGAGCTCGGCCGGGGGCTTTTCGGCGAAGGCTCAGGAGGCCTCACGGAATTCGGCCTGGCCGTCGTGCGCGAGGCCGCCCGCCTGGGCATGATCGTGGACTGCTCCCACCTCTCCGACGAGGCCTTCGACGACCTCGCCCGCGCCTCGGAGCGGCCCTTCGTGGCCTCGCACTCGAACTGCCGCGCCCTCTGCTCCTTCCCCCGCAACCTCGACGACGGCCGCATCGAGGCGGTCGCCCGCTCCGGCGGCCTCGTGGGCGTGAACGCCGTGCCCGACTTCGTGGCCGACGGGGGCGGGGCGGCGGCGAACCTCGGGAAGCTCTGCGACCACATCGACCATATCGTGGAGGTGGGGGGCATCGGCTGCGCGGCCCTCGGCCTGGACCTGGACGGCTACGATCCGGCCAAGGGCGGCCCCCTCCGCGACTGCTCGCGCATCCAGGAGGTGGCGGCGGAGCTCGGGCGCCGCGGCTACGCTGAATCCGAGGTGGCCCTGGTCATGGGCGGGAACTGGCTGAGGGTCCTCGCCGCGGTGCTGGGGTAGGGCAAGCCTCCCCCTCCGGTTGCCCTCCGCGCCCCCGGCTCGCTATACTGCGCCTCGATGAACGACCAGCAGACGCGCGCCGCGGAAGGCGCCAGGCTCCTCCCCGCGATCACCGGCCTCTTCGTCGGCGTCCTCGTCCTCTCCAACGTCCTCGCCGCGAAGATGGTGCAGATAGGCCCCTTCGTCTTCGACGGGGGGACCCTCCTCTTCCCCCTCTCCTACATCTTCGGCGACGTCCTTACCGAGGTCTACGGCTACAAGGCCTCGCGCAAGGTGATCTGGACCGGCCTCGCGATGCTCATCATCATGTCCCTCAACATCTGGCTCATAGGGATCCTCCCCGCCGAGCCGAGCTGGGGACTCCAGGGAGCCTACGACTCCCTCCTGGCCGTGGTGCCCCGCATAGCGCTGGCGAGCGTCCTCGGCTACTTCGCCGGCGAGTACTCCAACTCGGTCGTGCTCTCGCGGCTCAAGGTCCTCACCGAGGGCCGCCACCTCTGGCTCCGGACGATCGGCTCCACCCTCGTCGGCCAGCTCTTCGACACCCTCATCTTCGTCGGCGTAGCCTTCGCCGGGCTCTACGAGGCCCCCGTCATCCTCGCCATGATCCTGTCGAACTACCTGTTCAAGTGCGGCATCGAGGCCGCCTTCACCCCGATCACCTATCGCGTGGTCGCCTTCGTGAAGCGCCGGGACGGGTTGGACGCCTTCGACCGGGGCGAGCGCTACAATCCCCTGCCCAACGGGGCCTGATCCTCCCGGCGCGGCTTTCCGCACCGCCTTCCGGTGCCGGGGATACTGCTAACGCGATTCTCATCATTTCCTGTTCCTCCAAGCCCGAAGCGGGCGTATAATTCCTCCTCGCCGGCCAGCGTTCCGGCCATCGCGTCAAGGAGGAGTCATGAAGAAAGCCCTCGTCTCGCTCGCGTTCTGCCTGCTAGCCCTGGCCCTGGCCTTCGGCCAGGCGGTCTCCACCAAGGACATGAAAGCCCTCGTCGCGGCCGCCCAGAAAGAGGGCGAGCTCACGGTCATCGCCCTGCCCCGCGACTGGGTCAACTACGGGGAGATGATCGACACCTTCTCGAAGAAGTATGGCATCAAGGTCAACGAGCTCAATCCCAACGGCTCCTCGGCCGAGGAGATCGAGGCCATCAAGGCCAACAAGGGCAACAAGGGCCCGCAGGCCCCCGACGTCATCGACGTCGGCCTCAAGTTCGGCCCCGAGGCCAAGAAGGAAGGCCTCCTGGCCCCCTACAAGGTCCAGACCTGGGCCACCATCCCCGAGAGCGCCAAGGACAAGGAAGGCTACTGGTACGGCGACTACTACGGCCACCTCGCTTTCGAGGTCAACAAGGACATCATCAAGAACGTCCCGAGGACCTGGGCCGACCTCCTGAAGCCCGAGTACAAGGGCAAGTTCGCCCTCTCCGGCGACCCCCGCATCTCGAACCAGGCCTACATGACGGTCATAGCCGCATCCCTCGCCAACGGCTCGAAGAGCCCCGCCGACGTCAAGGCCGGTCTCGACTACTTCGCGAAGATGAACCGGGCCGGCAACCTCGTGCCCCTCATCGCCGTCACCGGGACCGTCGCCTCGGGCGAGACCCCGATAACGATCGAGTGGGACTACAATGCGCTCGCGAACCGCGACAAGCTCGCGGGCAATCCCGAGGTCGAGGTCGTCGTGCCCGCCACGGGCGTCGTGGCCGGCATCTACATCCAGGCCATCAGCGCCTACGCGCCACACCCGAACGCCGCGCGGCTGTGGATGGAGTTCCTCTACTCGGACGAAGGCCAGCTCATCTGGCTCAAGGGCTACGGCAACCCGATCCGCTACGCCGACCTCGTGAAGGGCAAGAAGGTCCCGGCCGATCTCGCCGCCAAGCTCCCGCCCGCCCCCGCCAAGGTCGTATTCCCTACCCTGGACGAGCAGGCGGCCGCAGCCAAGGCCATCGTCGAGGGATGGGACAAGATCGTCGGCGCCGATATCCAGAAAAGATAAGGGATCGCGTATGACCGCTCTCGCTGAGCGGGAGGCCGCGGGCCCGGCGCGCGAAAGCGAGCCGGGCCCGCGGGCCGGTCACCCGCGCGCCGACGTCAAGCGCAGCCTGTCCTGGCTGGGCCTCGTACCTTTCTTCCTCTTCGCCTTCGCCTTCATGCTCCTGCCGGCGAGCTCCATACTCGTAGGCAGCTTCCAGGACGCGGAAGGGGCCTTCACCCTGGCCAATCTGGCGAATCTGTTCCGGCCGAGCATCCTCAACTCCTATATCGTGACCATAAAGGTGAGCGCGACGACCGCGCTGCTCGGCGGCCTACTCGGCTTCCTCATCGCCTACGCGATCACCCTCGGGGGCCTGCCCAAGCCGCTGAAGTCCTTCATGTCGACCTTCTCGGGGGTCGCCTCGAATTTCGCCGGCGTCCCCCTGGCCTTCGCCTTCATCGCGACCTTGGGCCGCATGGGCGTCCTCACCGTCTTCCTGCGGACGGCCTTCGGCATCGAGCTCTACGACGCCGGCTTCAACCTCTACAGCTTCTGGGGCCTCTCCCTGACCTATACCTACTTCCAGATCCCCCTCATGATCCTCATCATCGAGCCGGCCCTCGAGGGCATGAAGAGGGAGTGGCGCGAGGCGGCCGAGAATCTCGGGGCCACCTCGCTCCAGTACTGGCTCAAGGTGGGCCTGCCGGTCCTCATGCCCGCCTTCCTCGCGGCCTTCATCCTCCTCTTCGGCAACGCCTTCGGCGCCTACGCCACGGCCTACGCCCTCACCGGCGGCCTCATCAACCTCGTGACCATCCTCATCGGCGCCCAGGTCAAGGGCAACGTGCTTCACGATCCCAACCTGGGATACGCCCTGGCCCTCGGCATGATCATCATCATGACGGCATGCATCCTCGCCTATTCCTGGCTCCAGAAGCTGAGCTCGAGGTGGGTCAAATGAAGCGCAAGACCGGGCTTTCCTGGCTCTGGCTCCTCCTGGGCATCGCCTACTTCTTCATTCCCCTGGCGGCCACCTTCCTCTTCTCGCTTCGGGGGAAGAAGGGGGTCTTCTCCTTCGTCGCCTACGCCAACGTCTTCGCCGACCCCCTCTTCCTCAAGACCTTCGGCTTCTCCCTCCGCATGGCGATCCTCACGGTCGCGGCCGGACTCGCCCTCATCGTGCCCACCACCATCTGGTTGCACCTGAAGGTGCCCAAAGCCAGGCCAGTCGTCGAGATCTTCACCCTCCTGCCCTTCGTGATCCCGCCCATCATCCTCGCCTACGGGCTCATCAGGCTCTACGCAAAGCCGCCCATCGCCTTGGTCCAAAGCCCGGTCCTCCTCGTCGCGGGCTACGTGATCATCTCCTTCCCCTACATCTACCGCTCGGTGGACGCAGGCCTGCGGGCGATGGATCTCCGCGGCCTCACCGAGGCCGCCCAGAGCCTGGGCGCGGGCTGGCTTGCCCTCATGCTCAGGGTGGTGCTGCCCAACCTCAGGACCGCCCTTCTCTCCGCGACCTTCCTGACCCTCGCTATCGTCATCGGCGAGCTGACCCTCGCCAACCTCCTCGCCTGGCCGGCCTTCGGTCCCTACATGGCGCAGATGGGACGCAATCGGGCCTACGAGCCCGCGGCCCTCTCCATCATCAGCTTCGGCCTCACCTGGGGCGCGATCGGCCTCATCCAAGCCCTCACACGGTCGGGCAGGGACAAGGCTTCGGGAATCGGCGCGGGCGCGCACTGAAAGAAAGACTAGGAGCGGCAGCATGGCCTTCATTGAACTGCGGGACATAGAGAAGAGCTTCGGCAAGAATCAGGTCGTAAAGCGGCTGAGCCTCGACGTCGGGAAGGGGGAGTTCGTATCCTTCCTCGGCGGCTCGGGCTGCGGCAAGACCACGACGCTCAGGATGATAGCCGGCTTCGAGACGCCTTCCGCCGGCTCGGTCAAGGTGGACGGCAGGGATATGTCGGGCATCGCGCCCAACAAGCGCAACCTCGGCATGGTCTTCCAGAACTACGCGCTCTTCCCCAACATGACCGTGCGCAGGAACATCGGCTTCGGCCTCAGGATAGCCGGCGCCAAGGGAGCCGAGGTCGAGTCGCGCGTCGACGAGATGCTCGGCCTCATCCACATGGAGGAATTCGCCCACCGCTACCCCCACCAGCTCTCCGGCGGCCAGCAGCAGCGCGTCGCCCTCGCGAGGGCCATCGCCGTCCGCCCCTCCGCCCTCCTCCTCGACGAGCCCCTCTCCGCGCTCGACGCGAAGATCCGCGTCAAGCTCCGCGACGACATCAGGGCCATCCAGCAGCGCTTGGGCATCACCACTATCTACGTCACCCATGACCAGGAGGAAGCGCTCTCGATCTCCGACCGGGTGGCGGTGATGCGCGAGGGAAGGATCGAGCAGATCGGGAGCCCCTTCGAGGTCTACAACCGGCCGGCCACGCCCTACGTGGCCTCCTTCATCGGCACCCTCAACCTGCTCTCGGGCGCCGTGGCCGACCCCTCCAAGGGGACGCTGCTCGTCGCGGGGAGGGAGCTGCGCTCCTCGGGCCCGATCGAGGCGCCCGCGGGAGCCGAGGTCAAGCTCAGCCTCAGGCCCGAGTCCCTGTCGATCGGCGCGGGGCAGGCGGGGCACAACCGCATAGAGGGAAGGATCGAGAGCGTCAAGTTCCTCGGCTCCGTGGTGCGGGTCGTCGTGGAAACAGGCGGGCAGCGGGTCTTCATGGACACCTTCAACGACCCGAGCGCCCCCCCGCCTCCCGTCGGCTCGAGCGTGGAGCTCTCCTTCCCCCCCGAGGCCCTCAAGGCGGGGGCCGCCGAGGCCGCGAGCGAGCCCGAGCGGGCCGCGGCCGCCGAGGAGGGCTGAAGGCGGGCCCTAGATCCTCCTGCCGCGATCGAGCAATCCGCGCAGGAGGAGGCCCGCGCGTCCCTGGCCGCCCCGGTAGGGCTCGCCCGCGAGGAAGAGGCCCTCGACCTTGATGGCCCTGAGCTCCGAGGGCCTCATGCCCAAGGGATCGCGATCGAGCAGCACCATGTCCGCGGCCTTCCCCTTCTCGAGGCTGCCTCGCTCCCCCTCGTCGAAGCCGACGTAGGCGGCGTTCCGCGTGTACAGGTCGATGGCCTCCTGGATCGTGAGAGATTGGCCGGGCGCGTAGTGGTTGCACGCCGCCCAGATGCCCTCGATGGGGTCGGGCACCGTGCAGGGCGCGTCGGAGCCGCCGCTCATGACGATGCCCATATCGCGCATCGCCCGGAGCGGCGAGAGGCGCATGGCCCGCTCGCCCATGATCCGCTCGAGGTACTCGAGGGGTTCCTGCTCCCAGCGGAGGAAGGCGGTCTGCAGGGCGATGGAGATGCCGAGCCGGGCGCAGGACTCCAGGCCGCGCGCGGTGGGCAGGCAGGCGTGGATGATCGTATGCCGATGGTCCTCGCGCGGGAAATCGTCGAGGGCGGCGGCGATAGCGGAGACCGCCTGCTCGAAGGCGGCGTCGCCGATCGCGTGGAGCTCGATCTGGAGCCCCGCGCGGTTCGCCTCGACGCAGAAGGCGCGGACGACGCGGTCGGGATAGTAGAGCACTCCCTTGGCGGCGCCGGGCGGCAGGGCGGCGGCCGGGGCGTAGGGCTCGAGCATGGCCGCGTCGGCCGAGCCGAAGCAGCCGTCGAGGGCCGTGGCGAAGCAGCCGCCGATCCGCGGTAGGCCGCGCCGCAGCGCCTTGCGGACCTCCATCGTCTGGAAGAACACGCGGTATTGCACGGGATCGCGGAGGCCCCTCGCGAAGAGGCTCTCGAGGGTCACGTCGAGGTCGAGGGGGAAGCCGACGCCGGTCACGGAATGCACCGCGCCCACGCCCCGCGCGGCGAGGCCGTCCATGGCGCGGATCATGTCACCGAGGGTCTTGGGCAGGGAGACCTTGCCCGTGACGAAGTCGGTGACGCGGAAGAAGGCTTCCTGGGTCATGAGCCCGGACTCGGCGTCGAAGCCGCGCAGCGCGCGCGTCTTGGCGTCCAGGAGGGCGATGAGGGCCGAGTTGGCCACGCCCGCGTGGCCGTCGTACTTGACGACGAAGGCCGGCTTGGCGGGGCATGCCTCGTCGAGGTCGGCGCGCGACAGGAGCCGGCGCTCCCTCACGCAATGGGCCGAGGTGCCGAAGCCGAGGAGGACCTTCCCCTCGGAGCGGGCGTGGCCGGCGACCAGCTCCTTCGCCTCGGCTACGGAGCGGGCGGCCCTGACGTCGAGCCCCGCCGAGAACAGGGCATGGGACATGAAGTGGATATGGGTGTCGGCGAAGGCCGGCAGGAGGGCCCTCGCGCCGAGCGCGGTCCTCGGCGCGCCGGCGTATTCATCCGGCAGGCGGTTCCCGACGAAGGCGATACGGCCCTTGTCCTCTACGAGGAAGCGATAGACGCCGCGGGAGGCGTCGCAGCTGACGATAGACCCCTCGTAGACCATCATGGGCGGCCTCCTGCGAGCTCGCTGGGCGGGATTGTACTATGCGTCGGGCTACCTGTCGATTCGGACGGCGCCCATGGGCGAAAAGGCCGCCCGGGGTGCGGTCCCCCGGGCGGCCTTGGGCCAAGCGAGGTTGGGCGGCCCTAGACCCCGAGGTAGGCCTCCCGCACGCGGGGATCGGCGGCGATCTCCTTGGCCGGGCCCGAGATGGTCGTGTAGCCGACCTCGAGGACGTAGGCGAAGTCGGCGATCTCGAGGGCCTCGGCCGCGTTCTGCTCGACGAGGAGTACGGTCGTGCCGCGCTTGTTGATCTCCACGATCTTCTCGAAGATCTCGTCGACGAGGACGGGCGCCAGGCCCATCGAGGGCTCGTCGAGGAGGAGGAGCTCCCCCCCGGTGACGATGGCCCTGCCCACGGCGAGCATCTGCTGCTCGCCGCCGGAGAGGGTGCCGCCGAGCTGGGAGGCCCGCTCCTTGACCCGGGGGAACATCGCGAAGACCTCGTCCATGCGCCGCCTGACCTCTTTCTTGTCGGCGACCGTCCAGCCGGCGAGCTCGAGGTTCTCGCGCACCGTCAGGGTCGGGAAGATCTTGCGGCCCTCGGGCACGTGGGAGATGCCCAGGCCCACGAGGCCGTGGGCCTCGCGGCCGGTGATGTCCTGGCCCTTGAAGACGATGCTCCCGCCCGAGGCCTTCTCGAGGCCGGAGAGGGCGCGGAGGGTCGTCGTCTTGCCGGCCCCGTTGGCGCCGATCAGCGTGACGATCTTGCCCGCCGGCACCTCGAAGGAGACGTCCTTGATGGCCTCGATCTGGCCGTAGCTCACCTTGAGATTCTTGACCTTCAGCATCACGCGCCCCGCTTCCCGAGGTAGGCCTCGAGCACCTTGGGGTCCTTGCCCACGTCCTCGGGCAGGCCCTCGGCGATGGTCTCGCCGAAATCGATGACCTTCACCCGCTCGCAGATGCCCATGACGACCTTCATGTGGTGCTCGATGAGGAAGACCGTCACCTTGAACTCGTCGCGCACGCGGCGGATGAGGTCCATGAGGTCGGCGACCTCCTTGGGGTTCATGCCCGCGGCCGGCTCGTCGAGGAGGAGGACCTTGGGCTTGGTGGCGAGGGCCCGGGCGATCTCGAGGCGGCGGAGCTCGCCGTAGGGCAGGTTCTTGGCCCGCTCGAGGGCGCGGCCATCGAGCTTCATGACCGCGAGCAGGCCCATGGCCTCCTCGCGGACCTCGGCCTCCTCGCGGAGGAAGGAGGGCGTGCGGAGCACGGAGGAGAGGAGGCCCGAGCGGACGTTGTAGTGCCGGGCGACGCGGATGTTGTCGAGGGCCGTCATGTTCCCGAAGATGCGGAGGTTCTGGAAGGTCCTGGCGATGCCCTTGTGGACGATCTTGTAGGGCTTCCAGCCGGTGATATCCTGGCCGCCGAGGAGGATCTTGCCCTCGGTGGGCCGGTAGATGCCCGTGATGAGGTTGAAGGTGGTGGTCTTGCCCGAGCCGTTGGGGCCGATGAGGCCGTAGATCGCCCCCTCCGGCACGTCGAAGCTGAAGCCCGAGACGGCCTTGAGGCCGCCGAAGTAGTGGCTCATGCCCTGGATCGAGAGGATGGCGCTCATCGCGTGCCCTCCTTCGCCGGGTCGCCGATGACGAGGAAGCGGGCTTCCTTGGTGCCCATGAGGCCCTCCGTGCGGAACAGCATGATGAAGACGAGGAGGAGCGCGTAGATGACCATGCGCCACTCCCCGCCGATCGGCAGGCTCGTGGCCTCGGCCAGGCTGTCGATGACGATCCTGAGGCCCTCGGACATGAAGGTGAGGGCGAAGGCGGCGATGACCGAGCCGGTCAGGGAGCCGACCCCGCCGGTGTAGACCATGATGAGGACGAGGACCGAGCCCATGAAGCCGTACTGGGTGGGATGGGCGATCTGGAGGAGGTGGCCGAACAGGCCCCCCGCGATGCCGGCGAAGAAGGCCCCGACGGCGAAGGCGAGGACCTTGTAGCGGGTCGTGTCGACCCCCGCGAGCTCGGCGGCGAGCTCGTTCTCCCTGATGGAGACCAGGGCCCGGCCGTGCGAGGACTCGACGAGGTTGCGGATGACGACGAGGGTGAGGAAGGCGGCCGCGAAGATGAAGCTGAAGTTGGAGAACTTGGGGATGCCGAGGAGGCCGCGGGGCCCGCCGACCGCCGGTATGTTGTTGAGGACGGTCTTGATGATCTCGCCGAATCCGAGGGTGACGATGGCGAGGTAGTCGCCCTTCAAGCGGAGCGAGGGGAAGCCGATGAGGACTCCCACGAGCGCGGCCGCCAGGCCCCCCGCGACGATGCCGCCGACGAAGACCGCGTAGCCCGCGAAGCCGGCCTCGGGAGAGACCTTGAAGACCAGGGTCGTTATGGCGCCGGATACGTAGGCCCCTACCGCCGCGAAGCCCATGTGGCCGAGGGAGAACTGCCCCGTGATGCCGTTGATGAGGTTGAGGCTCACCGCGAGGATCACGTAGATGAGGGACTGGTTTATGATGTGCTGGATGTAGCCGTTGATGAGGCCCGTCAGGCTCAAGGCCATGATCAGGGCATAGAAGGCCAGGGCGTAGAGGCTCAGCTTGGGCGTTCTGAAGTGCTTCATGCCGCGCTCCTAGATCTTGTCCGCGATCTTCTCGCCGAGTATGCCGCGGGGCCTGACGAGGAGGACGACGATGAGGATGGCGAAGGCGATGCCCTCGCCGAGGAGGGAGTTGTAGGCCGAGGCGAAGGTCTCGGCGAGGCCCATGATGTAGGCGCCGAGGACGGCGCCGGGTATGTTCCCGATCCCGCCCAGGACCGCCGCGATGAAGGCCTTGAGCCCCGGCTGTATGCCCATGTAGGGGAAGATGCGCGGGTAGGTCATGCCCGAGAGGAGGCCGGCCGCCCCGGCGAAGGCCCCGCCGATGAGGAAGGTCCAGCCGATGACCTTCTCGACGTCGATGCCCATGAGGCGGGCGGCGTCCTTGTCCTGGGAAACGGCGCGCATCGCCTTGCCGAGGGAGGACTTCTTGACCAGGAGGGTGAGCCCGATCATCAGGATCGCGGCCACGGCGAGGTCGATGACGACGTAGTTGGAGATCGTCGCCTGGCCGATCGGGATCTGCCGCTTGGGCAGGACGGTCGGGAAGGCGCGGAAGCTCGGCCCGATCGCCGGGAGGGCGGAGAAGAAGTACTCGAGGAACATGGAGACGCCGATCGCCGTGATGAGGGAGGAGAGCTTGGGCTTGTAGCGCAGGGGCTTGTAGGCGAAGCGGTTCGAGAGGAGGGCGACGCCGCCGCCAGCCGCCATCGAGGCGAGGAGGACTATGAAGGCCAGGATACCGCTGCCCTTGGCGAACCAGGTGTTGAACAGGTAGAAGGCCGCGTAGGCCGCGTAGGCCCCGAGCATGAAGAAGTCGCCGTGGGCGAAGTTGATGAGCCTGACGATGCCGTAGACCATCGTGTAGCCGAGGGCGATGAGGGCGTAGATCGAGCCGACCTGCAGGCCGTTGATGATCTGCTGCGTATTGACGATGCTTCCCATGGGGACTCCTTAACGCGCGAAGAGGGCTCCGCCGGCTTTCGGCCGGCGGGCCCCCTCCGCAGAGGAACGTAGCCTAGTCTCTGATCGTATTACGGATTGACCGTGGTCCGGTAGACCTGCTTCCCGCCCTTGATCTCGATGATGGCCGCGGCCTTGATCGGGTTGCGGTTGGCGTCGAACTTGACCTGGCCGGAGACGACCGCGAGGTCGGTCTTGGCGAGGGCCTCCTTGATCTTGACCCCGTCGGCCTTGCCGGCCCGCTTGATCGCGTCGAGCATGATGTACATGGCGTCGTAGCCGAGGGCCGCGAGGGCGTCGGGGGCGTCCGAGGTCTTGAAGCGGGCCTTGTAGTTCTTCACGAAGGTGAGGACCGCGGGGGTCGTCGCGTCGGGGGCGTAGTGGTTGGTGAAGAAGCAGTTCTCCACCGCGGCGCCGCCGATCTTCACGAGGTCGGCCGAGTCCCAGCCGTCGCCGCCCACGAAGGGGCCGGTGTAGCCGAGCTCGCGGGCCTGGGTGGCGATGAGTGCGTCGTCGTTGTAGTAGTCGGAGCAGTAGATCACGTCGGGCTTGGCCTGGATGATCTTGGTCAGCTGTGCCTTGAAGTCCGTGGTCCCGGTGGGGTGGGCCTCGTAGGCGACGACCTTGCCGCCGAGGGCGAGGAAGGCCTTCTGGAAGTTCTCGGACAGGCCCTTCGTGTAGTCGTTGCCGACGTCGAAGATGCAGGCGGCGGTCCTGGCCTTGAGGTCGTTGTAGGCGAACTTGGCGCCGACCGTGCCCTGGAAGGGGTCGATGAAGCAGGCGCGGAAGATGTAGTCGCCGACCTGGGTGACCTTCTCGTTCGTGGAGGTCGGGCTGATCATCGGCACCTTCGCGGCCTGGGCGATGGGGGCTCCGGCCAGGGTGACCTTGGACATGACCGTGCCGACGAGGGCGACGACCTTGTCCTGCTGGATGAGCTTGGTGTAGACGGTGGCGCCCTCCGCGGGGTCGCCCTTGTCGTCTGCGAAGACGAGCTTGATCTTCTTGCCGAGGACACCTCCCTTGGCGTTCCACTCCTCGACGGCGAGGGTCATGCCGTTCTTGGTCGACACGCCGAAGGTGGCGGCCTCGCCCGTCACGGGACCGATGCCGCCGATCTTGATCTCCTGGGCGCCGGCCGAGAGAGCGACGAAGACCAGCAGTGCAGCGACGAAAGCGTACGGTCTCATAAAGCCTCCTTCCGTACTATTCGAATCGTCCTTCTATGACGTTTCTGTCTAAAGTAGCCGAAAATTGGCGTCAAGTATGAAAAAACTCATTGTTGAAACAAAGTGGGGGAGGGGTTTCCGAAGGGCTATACGGATGTTCGGTGGAATGCAGCGCATGAAACGGCATTTTGCGTTATCGCCGTATATCTAGCTTTTTCCGTGAAATATCAGTCCGCCTCACTACGGGCCTCCGGCCGCAACCGAAGCGGGGGAAGCTGAGCTTCGAGCTTCCCGTGCTATACTCTGGCCCCGTGAATCCCACCTTTTCGCGCCGGCTTTCCTGGCCCGCTCCCCCGAACGCCCTCTCCCTGCTCCGCGCCGAGCTCGAGGGCGGAGGGCGGCGAGTCCTCGATTTCTCGGCGAGCAATCCCACGAGGGTCGGCCTGCCGAGCCTCTTCGCGCCGGGCAGGGCGGGAACCGCGGGTCCCGATGCCCTGGCCGGCGCCGAGAAGCTCCTCTATGCGCCCGATCCACGGGGTCTCGCCTCGGCCAGGGAGGCCCTCGTCCGCTTCTATGCCGGAGGCGGGGGAGGGCGTCGAGCTTCACCGCCCCTCGATCCGGCCTCCCTCTTCCTTTGCGCCTCGACCTCCGAGGCCTACGGCTGGCTCTTCAAGCTCCTCTGCGACCCGGGCGATTCGGTCCTCGTGCCGCGTCCCGGCTACCCCCTCTTCGATTATCTCGCGGGCTTGGAGTCGGTCGAGGCCCGGCCCTATCGGCTCGAGTACGCCCATCCCCGGGGCTGGCGCATCGACCTCGAGTCGGTCGAGGCGGCCCTTCGCGCGGGCCGTGCTCGGGCCCTCGTCCTCATCAACCCGAATAATCCGACCGGTTCCTATGCCGCTCCCGCGGAGCGAGCCGCCCTCCTCGAGCTCTGCGCTCGCCACGGGACGGCCATCATCGCCGACGAGGTCTTCTTCGGCTTTCCCGTCGAGGCCGAGCCGGAGGGATCCTCCGCGCCCCGCTCCTTCCTCGGCGAGGACTCGGTCCTCGTCTTCGTCCTCGACGGGCTCTCCAAGCTCCTGGGCCTGCCCCAGGCCAAGCTCGGCTGGATCGCGGCCTCGGGGCCCCGCGCCGAGCTCGGGGAGGCCCTGGGGAGGCTCGAGATCGTCGCCGATTCCTACCTCTCCGCGGGCACGCCCATCATGGCCGCCCTGCCGGGCCTCCTCGACCGGGAGCGGCTCTTCGGCGGCGCGGCGCGGGCGCGCATTGCGGCGAACATGGCGGCCCTGCGCTCGGCCCTCGAGGAGCCCGGCTCCCCCCACCGCCTCCTGCGCTGCGAGGGAGGCTGGACCGCCCTCGTCGAGTCGCCTCGCATCGAGCCCGAGGAGGAGCTCGCCCGCGGCCTTCTTTGGGAGGAGGGCCTCTGGGCCCAGCCGGGCTACTTCTTCGACATGGAGCGGGAAGCCTTCTTCACGGCCTCCCTCATCCTCGATGAAAGCGCGCTCCTCGAAGGGGCTCGGCGCTACCGGGCCTACTTCGACCGGCTCCTCGCCTGAGGCCGGCCGTCGCCTGCCCGGCGGCGGCGCTCAGGCCCCGGGCACGAGCCTGGACTTGAGCACCTTCTGCACGATCGACCTGCCCGGGTCGGCGATGTACTCCACGAGGATCTTGGCGGCCTCCCAGCCCATCTCGTAGCTCGGCTCCACGAAGTGGGGCATGGACGCGAGGCAGGGCAGGGCGGGGTTCTCGACCTCGCCGTGGGACGCGAGGCCGACGTCCTCGCCGGGCTCGAGGCCCAGGCGCAGGAGGCCGCGGTGGGAGGCCCGGAGGAGGCCGTCGTTGAGGGCGAGGAGGCAGTCGAAGGGCCTCGCCGCCTCGAGGAGGCCGGCGAGCCGGTCGGCCTCCCCTCCCTCGGGATCGCGGTTCAGGAGGTTGTCGTTGGCGCGGATGACGAGGGCCTCGCCCGCCACGAGGCCAGCCTCGGCCAGGGCGTTGCGATAGCCGGCCTCGCGGTCGTCCATGCTCGTGCACTCGAGGCCCCGCGCCAAGGCTATCCGCCGGTAGCCCCGCTCGAGGAGGAGGCGGGTGAGCTGCCGCGCGCTCTCCTCGTGGTTGGCGACCGCGTAGTTCGCGAGGAGCCCCGGCACGTAGCGGTCGATAAGGGTGTAGGGGATCGCGGCCCGGTCGAGCAGCGCGACGAGGCGGCGGTTCCGCTCGGCGTAGCCCGCGTCGATGACCGGGGCGAAGATGACTCCCGACACGGAGCTCGACAGGAAGGAGCGGAAGTACTCCTCCACCTTGGCGAAGTCCCGGTCGGCGTTGCAGATCAGGGTGTGGATGCGGAGATCCCAGAAGTAATCCTCGATGCCCCTGAGCATCTTCGAGCCGAAGGAGTCGCGCACGTCGTCGATGGCCACGGCGATGAGCTTCGGCTTGTCGGACGCGGCTTCGCGGCGCTTGACGAAGGCGCCCTTGCGATGGGGAAGCCGCTCGAGCAGGCCCTCGAGGATAAGGTCGGAGAGAGCTCGTTTGGCCGTGATGAGGCTGACGCCCTGGGCCTCGGCGATGGCGCGCTCCGAGGGGAGGGCCGCTCCGGGGCTATAGTTGCCTGAGAGAATCTCCGCGCGGAGCGCTTCTTTAACCTTCGTATATAAAAGGGGTGACTCACTGGTTTTCATCAGGTAATCAATATACCCAAATAGTGGCGAAGACAAGGGGAGTCGAGCGGTATCGATTTATAATAAAGAGTTACGCAGTTGTGCGATGATTATTGTTGTGAATAAACCTATAAATAGATATAATCAAAAAATAAATTGACATAACAATAAATCAAACATATAGTGGCCGCAACGAGATCGAACCGCGGCCTGAACGCTCTGGTTCCGAGCCCCGAGAAAGGATGCATAGTTCATGGCCAAGCCGCTCAAGATTGTCCTCATCGGGGCCGGCAGCCGCGAGTTCGCCCGCGGGCTGGTGCACGACCTCATACTCGAGAAGCCCCTCCTCGAGGCCCGTGAGGTCGAGGTCGCCCTCGTCGACCTCAATGCCGAGCGCCTCGAGCTCATGCGCGCCTACGCGGTCCATGCGGCCGAAACCCAGGGGGTCAGGATTCGCTTCACCGCCAGCCTCGAGCGCCGCCCGGCCCTCGAGGGGGCTGATTTCGTCCTCGTCTCGATCGCGCGAAAGCGGATGGAGCTCTGGGAGCAGGATTTCCGCGTCCCCCTCGCCTTCGGCATCCCCCACGTCTACGGGGAGAACGGGGGGCCGGGAGCGGCCTTCCATGCCCTTCGGAATTTCGCGGCCATCATGCCCATATGCCGGGACATCGAGGATATCTGCCCCGAGGCTTGGGTCATCAACTTCACGAACCCCGAGGCCAGGATCCTCACGGCCATACTGACCCTGACGAAGGTCAGGGCCATCGGGCTCTGCCACGGCTTCTACAGCTTCCGCCGTCTCGCGTCCTCGGTCCTCGGCCGGCCGGAGGGGGAGCTCGACCTCAGGACCGCGGGCATCAACCACTTCTACACCTACTACCGGGTCGCCGACCGGGCCAGCGGCGAGGACCTCGCCCCCGAGCTCGAGCGGCGCCTCGCCGCCGATCCCTCCCTCCTCCCGCCCCTGGTCCGCTATTTCTGGGAGCGCTTCGGCGCCCTCGGCTACTGCTCGGACCACCACATCGGGGAGTACCTCGGCTTCTCCCACGAGATAATCGGGAAGCTCTGGACCTTCGGCATCGAGGATCGGATCGTGGACCCGGGGGAGTCGGGCGTCGACGGGCGGCTCGTCTTCGAGGCCTGGCGCAACAAGCTCGATGTCAAGAGCTACCGCGAGCGGGGCATTGCCGAGAAGGAGCGTGCGGCCTTCTCGCCGACCGCCCCCATCCCGCCCGGCGCCATCTCCGCCTCCGGGGAGCTCGCCGTCCCGGTGATAGCCGACATCGTCCTGGACCGCCGGGCGTGGCGGCCCTCGATGAACCTCCTCAACGACGGGGCCTACATCGCGAACCTCGATCGGGACACGGCCGTCGAGCTGCCCGCCGTCGTGTCGGCCTCGGGCCCCTGCCCCGAGGCGGTCGGCTCCCTCCCTGAGGGCTTCGCCGCCCTCGTCCGCCAGCAGCAGTCGGTGCAGCGCCTCCTCGTGCGCGCCTACGCCGAGGGTTCGAGGAAGCTCCTCCTCCAGGCCCTCCTCGTCGACCCGGCCTGCGCCGGGCGGGCGCGCTCGGTCGAGGCCATGCTCGACCACATGCTCCGGATCCAGGAGCCCTGGCTCCCGGAGCTCCGTTGATCCGCCGGTCTCGCATGCCGCGGCCGTCGAGCCGCGGTGATCCGCTTGCGTTCGTGAAGGAGGCAGCATGAACAGGACACTGAAGAGGGCACTCGCGGCGGCGCTCGTCGCCGTCTCGGGCCTCGGGCTCGCGGCCCAGGGGGTCGTGACCCTCAGGATGATCGCGCCCTGGGCCGACAAGGAGCTCGAGGGCTTCAAGCCGGTGCTCGAGCGCTTCGAGCAGCTGAACCCGGGGATCAAGGTCGAGTACCGCACGGGCAAGCCCGAGGACACGGCCACCATCCTCTCCGCCCAGTTCTCGGTGAAGAAGACCCCCGCCGACATCATCGACACCTCCTTCTCCGCCTTCATCGTGCAGGAGGCCAGGAAGGGCAACATCCTCGACATCAGCGGCGCGGTGGACATCAAGGACTACCGGCCCGGCTCCATCGACCAGTTCGTCATCGGCAGGAAGCTCTACGGCGTGACGAGCATCGGCGGCCTGGACATCGCCGAGTACAACGCGAAGTTCTACCGCGACAACAAGCTCCCCGAGCCCAAGGACGCCAAGACCTGGGAGGACTTCCTCGCCCTCATGGACAAGGTGCGCAAGGTCCCCGGCGTCAAGGCCCCGATCGGCACCGGCGGCGGCGTCGGCTGGACCAACACCACGGTCGTCCAGACCTTCATCAACACCTTCGGCGGAAAGGCGATGTACAACGGCCTCCTCGTCGGCTCGATCTCCTGGGAGAGCCCCGAGGTGAAGAAGCTCTTCAGGGAGCGGCTCCTGCCCCTCCTCCAGGGCAAGTACTTCGGCGAGCCCGAGGAGAACGCGGCGGTCACGCAGAACATGTGGGCGGGCAAGTACGGCCTCTTCTTCGGCGGCACGACCGACTCCCTCAAGTTCCCCAGCCCGGCCGGCGACTACTCGGTCTGCCTCCTCCCGGGGCAGAAGGCGATCTCGATGTGGACCGATTTCTGGTTCATCCCGGCCTACACCGAGCACCCGAAGGAGGCTCTCAAGCTCATGAAGTTCCTCGCCACCGAGGGGCAGGCAATCCAGGTGAAGGGCGGCGGCCGCATAGCGACCTATACCAAGGTGCCGCTCTCCAACTACCCGGCGGCCGAGCAGAAGATCCTCAAGATCATCGGCTCCGTCGCGGTCAATCCCGACATCGACGACATCATCGGCGGCAAGTTCCAGACCGTCATGTGGGACCAGCTCAAGCTGCTCTGGGCCGACCCGACCGCGGATACCCTCGACTCGGTGCTCGCCGAGATGCAGGCCGCCTCCGTCGAGACCCTCAAGGGGAGCGCGAAGTGAGCCTCGGGGCGGGGCCCGGCCCCTCGATCGGACCCGGACCTGCGCCCCTCCCCGCGGGCCGGCGTGAGCCGGCCCGCGCCGGAAACCCGCGGCCCCGGCGGCTCAAGGCCGAGACCCTCGTCTTCGTCCTCCCGGCCTTCCTCCTGGTCTCGGTCTTCCTCCTCTATCCCGTCGTCAAGAGCCTCCTTCTGAGCCTCTACTCGAACGAGGACGGGAAGAGCTTCGTCGGCCTCGCCAACTTCGCCGCCCTCTTCCGGGGCAGGGACATCGTCAACCTCCGGAACATCCTCCGGCTCCGCCCGCCCTTCGGCGCCCTGCCGAACAACCTCATCTGGATCGCGATCCACCTTCCCCTGTCGATGTCCCTCGGCCTGGCCTGCGCCCTCCTCATGATCCGCCTTCCGCGCCTGGCCTTCCTGCGGACCTTCGTCTTCGTCGGCATGCTCGTCCCCGGCGTGGTGACCGGCATCGTGACCCTCTTCCTCTTCGAGAAGGGCGCGGGCATGATCCCGAACCTCTTCCACCTCATCGGGATCGAGGGGCTGTACATCAACTGGTTCTCCCATCCCCAGACCGCCCTCCTCGCCCTCATCCTGACCAGCGTCTGGACCTGGACGGGCTACAGCATGGTGGTCTTCCTGGCGGCCCTCTCGGGCATCCCCCAGTCCTACCTCGAGGCGGGCATCGTCGACGGGGCGAACGCCTGGCAGCTCTTCCGCTACGTCAAGCTGCCCCTCCTCCGCAGCTCCATCGGCACGATCGTGGTCATGTCGGTCATCCAGGAGCTGACGGGCTTCGACCTCGTCTACTCCTCCACCTACGGGGGGCCGGGCGGGGCCTCGAACGTCATGGGCTTCCAGATGTACCTCGAGGCCTTCAAGTACTTCAAATTCGGCACGGGCTCGGCGATCGCCACCCTCATCACCCTGACGGCGGCCGTGCCCATCGTCCTCAACGTGCGCAACTCGGCGAGGCAGGCATGACCAGGGAAAGGCCCGCCCTCGCGGCGGCTCGGGTCCTCGCCGCCGCGGCTATCGCCCTGGCCTGGATCCTGCCCTTCGTCGGCATCGTCATGGGCTCGCTCAGGCCCTACGGCGAGATCGTCAACGGCTGGTGGAGGACGGAGGAGCTCCACCTGAGCCTCGAGAACTACGCCTTCGTCCTCGGCGGGACGAGCATCCCCATGCTCCGCGCCCTGTGGAACTCCTTCTTCAGCTCGATCCTCGGCGCCGCCTTTCCCGCCCTCTTCGGCTCCATGGCGGCCTACGCCCTGGCCCGCCACTGGATCCCCCTCAAGGGGCCCACGATCGCGGTCCTCCTCTCCCTCATGGCGATTCCCGGCCAGATGATCGCGATCCCCGCCTTCAAGCTCCTCAACTCGCTCGGCCTCCTCGACCGCTTCGCGAGCGTCATCCTCATGAACACGGTGACCGCCCTGCCCTGGATCATCTTCTTCATGCTGAACGTCATAAAGGGCCAGGACCTCAACATCGAGGAGGCCGCGAAGATCGACGGGGCCTCGGATTACTGGATCTACGCCCGGGTCGTGATGCCGCAGAGCTATCCCTCCCTCCTATCGGTGGGGATCCTCCAGTTCGTCTGGTCCTGGGACTCCTTCTTCTGGCCCCTGGTCTGCCTCTTCGACGTCAGGAAGCTCATGGCCACCCAGGTGGTCCCCATGCTCCGCGGCCAGTTCATCCAGAACTGGGGGGCCCTCTGCGCCGCCTCGGTCCTCGTCGTCTCCGTGCCCGTGATCCTCTTCGTGGCCTTCCAGAAGTACTACATAGCCGGCTCGGTGGGCTTCATCTCCGACAAGTGAGGCTGGGCGGCCCCGCCCCGCGATTGCCATTCGCGCCTCCCAAAGGGTATAGTGCCCTATCGTGGCGCCACGAGGGGAGGGGAGATGGCCGCTCGCGTCATAGACGGGAAAGAGGTCGCCCGCGCCAAGCGGGCCGAGATCAAGGCCAGGGTCGAGGCCCTCGCCGCGCGCTCGGTCGTGCCGGGCCTGGCGGTGATCCTCGTCGGCGAGGACCCGGCCTCGGTATCCTACGTGACGGGCAAGGAGAAGGCCTCGGCCGAGCTCGGCATCGCGAGCCTGGGCAGGCGGCTGCCGGCCTCCGCGAGCGAGGCCGAGCTCCTCGCCCTCGTCCGGGCCTACGACGCCGACCCCGCGGTGCACGGCATCCTCGTGCAGCTGCCCCTGCCCCCGCACATCGACGAGCGGCGGATCATCTCCGCGATATCCCCCGAGAAGGACGTGGACGGGCTCACCGCGGCGAACGTCGGCCGGATGCTGCTGGAGGAGCCCTGCTTCGTGCCCTGCACCCCGGCCGGGGTCCTCGAGCTCATCCGCAGCGCCGGCGTCGAGACCAGGGGCGCCCGGGCCGTGGTCCTCGGCCGCTCGAACCTCGTGGGCAGGCCCCTCGTCAACCTCCTGTCGCGCAAGTCGTACAACGCGACCGTGACTGCCTGCCACACCGGGACCCTCGACCTCCCCGCGATCTGCCGCGAGGCCGACATCCTCATAGCCTGCGCGGGCCGTCCCGGCCTGGTCCGGGGCGATTGGATCAAGGCCGGGGCCTGCGTCATCGACGTCGGCGTGACCAGGGTCGAGGACCCTGGCGCCAAGGCGGGCTTCCGCCTCAAGGGCGACGTCGACTTCGAGGCCGCCGCCGCGGTCGCCGGCTGGATCACGCCCGTGCCCGGCGGGGTCGGCCCCATGACGATCACCATGCTCCTGGACAACGCGACCGCCGCGGCGGAGCGCGCCTCCGGCATCCTCCCCGGAAGCGGGGCCTAGGGTGGTCGACGTCCAGAGCATGCCCGACGACCGACGCGTGAGCATCAAGAAGGTGGGCGTGAAGGGCCTGCGCTACCCCATCGTGCTCCGCGACAAGGCGGACGGGATCCAGCACACCTCCGCCCTCGTCAACCTCTACGTCGACCTCCCCCACGACTTCAAGGGCACGCACATGAGCCGCTTCATCGAGGTCTTCGACTCCCACCGCCGGGACCTCTCGATGCCCCGCTTCCTCGAGATGCTCGAGGAGCTCCGCGAGAGCCTCGACGCCCGCACCGCCTACGCCGACCTCCACTTCCCCTACTTCATCGAGAAGCGGGCACCCGTCTCCGGCCAGGCCGCGGTCATGTCCTACGACTGCGGCTACGCGGGCAAGGTGGGCCCCGGCGGGGGAAAGGAGTTCGACGTGACCGTGGCCGTGCCCGTCCAGACGGTCTGCCCCTGCTCCAAGGCCATCTCCGAGCACGGGGCGCACAACCAGCGCGGCGTCGTGACCCTCTCCGTGGCCCTGGGGCCCTTCTTCTGGATCGAGGACCTCGTCGCCATCGTCGAGGGAGCGGCCTCGAGCGGCGTGTATACCCTCCTGAAGCGCGACGACGAGAAGTTCGTCACCGAACGGGCCTACGAGAACCCGCGCTTCGTCGAGGACCTCGTCCGCGGGGTCTACGTCGAGGTCGCGGCCCTGGGCAAATTCCCCCGCTTCTCGGTGGAGGCGGAGAACTTCGAGAGCATCCACAACCACTCGGCCTACGCCTACGTGGAGTATCCCCCTTCCGAGGCCTAGAGGAGGAGAGCATGGCCTTCAACCGGGTGAGGTCGGCGCCCGACCTCGTGCCCCTGCGCAACGTCCTCGTCTCGGCCTACGACAAGGCCGGCCTGCCCGAGCTCGTCCGCTCCGTCGCGGCCCTCTGCCCCGGCTCGCGCTTCTTCGCGACGGGCGGGAGCCTCGAAACCGTCCGCGACGCGTTGGGCGACCGGGCGGCCGGCCGCGCGGTGAGCGTGAGCGAGTACACGGGCCAGCCCGAGATGCAGGGGGGCCTCGTCAAGACCCTCGATTGGAAGATCTACCTGGGCCTCCTCGCGGAGGGCGGCAACGAGGCCCACGCCGCCGACCTCGAGCGCGCGGGGGCCTTGGCCTTCGACGCGGTGATCGGCAACCTCTATCCCTTCGCCGAGGCCGCCGCCGATCCCGCGAGCGGGGTCGAGGAGCTCCGCCAGCGCATCGACATCGGCGGCCCCGCGATGATCAGGGCGGCCGCCAAGAACTTCCTCCGCGTCGCCGCGGTCTCCGACCCGGGTCAGTACGGGCTCCTCCTCTCGGAGCTGCGGAGCTTCGAGGGCTCGACCGGGCTCTCCTTCCGGCGGCGCCTCGCCGCCGAGGCCTTCGGGCGCGTGTCGCGCTTCGACGGGCTCGTGGCAGAGCGGCTGGCCGCCCTCGACACGGCCGCCCTCGACGCGGCCTACGACATAGAGTGAGCTTCGGAGCGAGGTGGGGCATGGCGAGCACGGGCAAGATCGATCTGCAGGCCGCGTACCGGAAGATGGGGGACGATCCCTTCCCTCCCCGCATGGAGATCGCCTTCGTCTCCGAGCTCGGGGCGAGGACGAGCATCGCCTACGAGAAGGTGAGCTGGGAGGTCGAGGGGGAGCGCCGCGGCCTGCGCTACGGGGAGAATCCCGGACAGCCCGGGGCCCTCTACCGCCCGGTGGGCGGGAACCTCGCCCTGGGCGAGGCCCTCCTCCTCGAGCCGGGCGAGGGCCTGGTCTCCGCGGCCGAGCTCCTCCAGTTCGGCAAGCACCCCGGCAAGACCAACCTCACCGACGTGGACTCGGCCCTCGCGATCCTGCGCTACCTCGGCTCGGGCCCCGCCTGCGCCATCATGAAGCACAACAACCCCTCGGGCCTGGCCCTGGGCTCCTGCCCCGCCGAGGCCTACCGCCGCGCCTACCTCGCCGACCGGGTCGCGGCCTTCGGCGGGGCCGTCGTCCTCAACCGGACGCTCGACCTGGAGACGGCCGGGGAAATCTCCTCCTCCTACTGCGAGGTCGTCGCGGCCCCCGACTACGCTCCCGGCGCCCTCGAGCTCCTCGCCGGCCGCAAGAACCTCCGCGTCATGCGCATCCCCGCCATGGCCCGGCTCGAGGCCTGGGCCCTGAAGCCCGTCCTCGACTTCCGCGCCCTGGTCGACGGGGCCCTGGTCGCCCAGACCTCCTTCATATCGCGCATAACGCGCCGCGAGGACTTCCTCCCGGCCGCCTGCGCCAAGGACGGCCGCGACTACGCCGTCGCCCGCGAGCCCACCGAGGCCGAGTGGGAGGACATGCTCTTCGGCTGGCTCGTCGAGACCGGAGTCACCTCGAACTCCGTCATCTACGTCAAGGACCGCTGCACCGTCGGCATCGGCACGGGGGAGCAGGACCGGGTGGGCGTGGCCGAGATCGCGCGCGACAAGGCCTACCGCAAGCTCGAGGACCGCCTGCTCTGGGAGCGGACGGGCAGGGCCTGGAACGAGTCCGCGGACGAGGCCGCCAAGGCCGCCGTCCGCGAGGAGGTCGCATCCCTGCGCGGCGGCCTCGCCGGCTCGGTCATGGTCTCCGACGCCTTCTTCCCCTTCCGCGACGGCATCGAGGTGGGGCTCCGCGAGGGCGTGGGCGCCGTCGTCCAGCCGGGCGGCTCCCTGCGCGACTTCGAGTCCATCGAGGCCTGCAACGAGTACGGGGCCGCCATGAAGTTCACCGGCCAGCGCTGCTTCCGGCATTGAGCGGCGCCGGCCGGCCGTTTCAGGAGCCCGGCAGCTCTCCCCGGGCGGAGAGCTCGGCGACGATGCGCCGGTGCGTCTCGGCGTCGAGCGTATAACCCTTCCGGATGACGAGGTAGGCGGCCGAGACCATCGCGAGGGGGAAGCAGAGCATGGCCAGCTTCAGGCCGAGGACGCCCGAGGCGCCGACCTCCGCGGGCGAGGCGGCCGAGTTGATGCCGGTCAGTATGAGCGCGGCGCTCGTGATGCCGCTGGCGACTGCGGCCCCGAGCTTGTTGATGAGGGGCTGGACCGAGAAGGTGACGCTCTCGTTGCGCCGCCCGAGCTTCCACTGCCCGTACTCGACGGTATCGGCGAGGAACATGAGCATGAGCATCTGGATGATGGCTTGGCCGAGGAAGATCAGGAGGCCGGCGGCCCCGATGGGGATCATGCTCATGGGGGAGAGGGCGAAGAGGAAGTAGCCCAGGAGCATCGAGGCGGTCGCCCCGGCGTGGAGCCGCTTCCGGTCGAGCTTCCTCGCGAGGGAGGGGAAGAGGACGAATGCCAGGAGCTGGGACAGGCCCAGGATCGCGGCGAAGATCGGGTACATCCCCTCGTCCTTGTAGGCGTACTTGAAGAAGTAGACGCCGAGGCTCGTGGTCGTGCTGTAGCCGATCATGAAGATCCCCATGGCCACGGCGACGCAGAGGAGCTGGTCGTTCCTGAAGATGACCCCGAAGAGCTCCCTGAGCGAGGTCGTCTCCCGGGGCTTGTCCAAGCCGCGCTCCTCCTTGACGCCGAGGAGGGTGAAGAGGACGAAGGCGAGGGAGAGGACCGTCACGCCGACCGAGAAGGCGAGCCAGGCCTCCCTTCCGCCGCCCATCGCGCCGGTTATGGGCATGATCCCCACGACGACGGCGTAGGCTCCCAGGCTCCCGCAGATCTTGGCGAAGGAGCCTATCTCCTCGCGCCTTCGCCGGTCCAGGCTGAGCGCGGGGAGCATGGACCAGTAGGCTATGTCGTTCGCGCCGTACGCGAGGTCCCAGGCCAGGTAGATGATGACGAAGGAGGCGACGTAGCCGCCCCCCCGCAGACCTAGGTCGCTGAACATGAGGACGGTCAAGGCTCCCCCGACGAGGCCCCCGATCGCTATCCAGGGCTTGAACTTGCCGTAGCGGGAGCGCGTGTTGTCGACCAGCAGGCCCATCACCGGGTCGTTGAGGGCGTCGAAAACCCGCAGGACGGTGAGGGCCCCGGTCATGTACCACATGGTGGAGTCCGGGAGGTCGAGGACCTCGGTGAGGTATACCAGGAGGAACAGGCTGACCGTCGTGTAGAGCATGTCCCTGCCGACGGTGCCCAGGCCGAAGGCATAGCGATTGCGCGCAGCGCCGCTGCTCATGGATGCTGGCCTCCTCTTCGCTCGGCCCTGGCCGAGGGGATGCATGGCCTGCATTATGGGGCCTGGGTCCGGGCGGGGAAAGCCCCGGCGAGGCCGGCCCGCTTTACCCGGCCCTTCTTTTTCCGTATTATTCCTTTGTATTCGCGCCCGGCCTCGCCAGGACCCCGCGCCCGCGAGGGGCGGGGCCGAAAGCGCCGAGGCGGCGAAGGGAGGAAGCTTCATGGACTATCTCGACCCTTCGGATTCAAGCAAGGAGCTCACCAGCCGCGGCGTGCGGGGCGTCGGCTCCCTCGCAGGCGGCCTCGCCCTCCTCATCCTCAAGAGCGTCGCGGGGGCCTTCGGCGGCGTCGTGGGCCTGGTCCTCGGCGCGGTCTCCCTCGCGGTCGGCGCCTCGAGCCTCAAGTCCGAGGCCAAGGCCGACCGGACCGGCGGGGCCATAGCCCTGGGCGCCGGCGCCCTCCTCGTCCTCGCCGGGCTCTCGCGCTGGCACATCCCCCTCATCTCCGGCATAGCCGCCCTCTCGACCGGCCTCGTCGGCCTCGGGGCCCTCGGCCTCCTGGGCTACGGCGCCTGGAACATCTTCAAGTTCGTGAAGGGACTGCGGAACCGGGCCTGATGCGCTATCTGATCGAGACCTACGGCTGCCAGATGAACAAGGCCGAGTCGGCCGCCCTCGAGACCATCTTCCGGGAGCGCGGCTGGCTGCCGGCCGACGCCGCGGCCGAGGCCGACCTCGTCCTCATCAACACCTGCTCCGTCCGCGCGACGGCCGAGAACCGGGCCTGGGGCCGCATCGACCTCTACGCCTCGCTCAAGCGCGAGCGGGCCGCGGCCAAGGCGAGGCCCCTTTCCCTGGTCGTCGCCGGCTGCATGGCCGAGCGCCTGAAGCGGGGCCTCAAGGAGCGGCAGCCGGCGGTGGACTACGTCGTCGGCACCTTCCAGAAGCAGGCCTTCGGCCTAGCCCTCGACGCGGTCGAGCAGGCTCTCCCGCCCGCCGAGATCGAGGAGAGCCCGGCCTTCGTCTTCTCTCGCTCGCACCGCGAGCCGGGAGCCTTCCGCTCCTTCCTGCCCATCATGCACGGCTGCGACAACTTCTGCTCCTACTGCATCGTACCCTACCTCCGCGGCCGCGAGGTCTCCCGGAAGCCCGAGGACATCCTCGCCGAGCTCGAGGAGCTCGAGGACGCGGGGGTGCGCGAGCTTACCCTCCTGGGGCAGAACGTCAACTCCTACTCGTGGAAGGGCGAGGGGGGCGAGCTCGATTTCGCCGGCCTGCTCAGGCTCGTCTCGGAGCGGCTCCGCTCGCGGGGCTCGGGCGGCATACGCTGGGTCCGCTTCCTGACGAGCCATCCCAAGGACCTCTCGGATCGGGTCATCCGGGTCCTCGCCGAGGACGAGCTCTTCTGCCGCCACGTCCAGCTCTGCGCCCAGTCCGGCTCGGACCGGGTCCTCGCGGCCATGAACCGCAGGTACACGAGCGGGGACTACCTCGCCCTGGTCGAGCGGATGAAGGCGGCCATACCAGGCCTCTCCCTCTCCTCCGACATCCTCGTGGGCTTCCCCGGGGAGACCGAGGAGGATCTCGAGGCCACGCTCGAGCTCATGCGGAAGGTGGGCTTCGCCTACTCCTTCATGTACCATTACAATCCCCGCGAGGGCACCCCCGCCGCCGCCATGGAGGGCCGCGTGCCCGACAGGGTCAAGCGCGAGCGGCTCGCCCGCGTCATCGAGCTGCAGAAGCGCCTGACGCGGGAGATCATGGAATCGAGGGTGGGGGCGGTGGACGAGGTCCTGGTGGAGGGCCTCTCGCGGCGGAAGAAGAGCGAGGTCCTCGGCCGCACCCAGCGCGACGAGATGGTGGTCTTCCCCGCCCCGGCCTCCCGGGTCGGGAGCTTCGCCCGGGTTCGCCTGACGGGCCTCTCCGGCAACACCTTCAGGGCCGAGGAGCTCGTCCCGTGAGCCGGCCGCGCTCCCGCGCGCGCCCGGCCCTCGCCGCTGCCCTCGCGCTCGCGGCCTGGGCCCTCCCCCTCGCCGGGGCACCGGTCCAGGCCTCTCCGCCGGCCGCCGTCCCGGCCGCCGGTTCGAGCCTCGAGGAGGCCAGGGCCGCCGCCGCCAAGGCCGGGCCTGGCCTGGCCGCGCTGCTCGAGGCCTCCCTGGCCAGCCTCCCTCCCCGCGACGCCCTCTCCCTCCTCGAGGAATTCCGGCCCGCCCTGGCATCCGGCGAGGAGCGCTCGAGGCTGGCCGCGGCCTCGGCGGGCCTGGCCCTCCTCCTCGGCCGCTTCCCCGAGGCGGCCGAGGCCTACGAGGAGGCCTCGGCCCAGGCGAAGGGAGGGCGGGAGCCGGGCTACCTCCTGAAGGCGGCCCGGGCCCGCCTCGCCTGCGGAGAGGCCGAGGAGGCCACCGACCTCGCCTCCTTGGTCCTCATGTCGGCCGCCGATCCCGCGGGCTCGGCCCAGGCCAGGCTCGTCGGCGCCTGGGCCCTCGCCATCCAGGGCAAGGCCTCCGAGGCTTGCGCCATGGCCTCCGTCATAGCGGCCCAGGCGAGCTCCGAGCTCGGAGCCGAGGCGCGGCGAGAGGCCCGCTTCCTCGCCTGGGCCTGCGCCGCCCCCGAGGCGAAGGCTCAGGCGCGGGAAGCCCTGGAAAAGGAATTCCCCGGCAGCGCCGAGGCCCTCGCCGCCTCGGGCTCCCTGCCCTTGTCTCCCCTTCCGCACTGGTACCTCGGCGCCCTTTCCCTCGCGGGCTACGCGGGGCAGGGAAGCGCCGCCTCGCCTGCCCCGGCAAGGCCCGCCGCCGCCGCGCCCGCCCCGCAGCACGAGGCCCCCGCCGCGAAGGAGCAGGAAGCGCCCCAGGCCGCGAAGCCCGTCGCGGCGGCCTCGCCCGAGCCGGGCGACGATCAGGCGCGGCGCTTCCAGGTCGGCTACTACGCGAGGGAAGAGAACGCGAAGGTGATGCGGGATAAGCTCGCGGCCAAGGGCTTCGCGGCTATCATCGAGGCCCGGCCCGCACGACCCGCCGCGGCGGGGGACGAGGGGCGGCGCTGGGCCGTCGTCGTCGAGGGGGGGAAGGATCCGGAGGCGGTCCAGGGCCGGCTCAAGGACGCGGGTTTCGAGTCCTACCCGCTTTTTTGATCGCTTTTCAGCCGCCGACGCGCTGCTCGAGGACGAGGTTGGGCTCCTCGAGGAGGTCCAGGCCCCCGATCGAGGCGCGGGCCGGGGCGAGTATGAGCTTGCGGACGAGGACCCGGCCGGACTTCTGCTCCGAGAAGCTGGCGCGGTAGGTCCTCCGCGCGGCGCGTAGGCCCGTCTCGAGGATGGGCGTCAGCTCGAGGACCGAGTGCTTGCCGAGCTGGTAGGCGTTGTAGGCCCCCCGCTCGACCTTGTCGCCCGAGCGGAAGCTGTAGCGCGGCCGGGCGAAGACGAGCTCGGAGCCGTCCGAGGCGCGGTAGGGCCCCTCGAGCTTGAAGGGCGGCTCGGCGTGCCCCGCGGCGCCCCTGCCCACGATCTCGGAGCCCGAGCTCGGCATCTTCCGGTAGCCGCCGTCCCAGCGGTCCTCGGCGTCGACCTTCATCTGGATATCCTCGAAGACGCGGACGGAGATCGCGTCGGCCCCGGTCAGCTCGATGTTCATGAGGCGGCGGAGGTTCGGGACCGACTCGTTCTGGCAGCTCGCGTACAGGCCGTAGCGGGTCGGGTTGGATTCGGACCAGGTGAAGACCTCCTGGGCCTCGGCGGCGTAGAAGGTGATCTTGGCCGAGGCCCGGTCGAAGACCAGGAGGCGGGCGCCCGGATCGAAGGGGCCCGTGCCCGTGGCGTACCAGACGCCCTGGAGGAATCCCTCGAAGTCCCCTTCCGCTCCGGTGAGGACCTTGGAGATCATGTCCTTCTCGACCTGGGCCCCGGGTATGTGCTCCGTGGAGGCCAGGAGGTAGGCCTGCTTCTTGGGATCCCAGTGGTACCTGGACTTGACCTGGTCGAGGAGGTTGGCCGACTCCTTGTCGCGCGAGTAGGCCAGGACGGCCCAGCTTTCCCCGCGCGTCTGCCCGAGCTGGTAGCCCTCGGAGCGCTCGGTCTCCTCGACGGCCACGACGTCGGCCGCGACGGAGAGGGCGGCGGCGTAGGCGAGGGCCTCCTCGCCGGGAAGCCTCCTGAATACGGTGATCGTCTGCGCGTTCGCCTCGTCCATGCCGGTGCAGACGATGGCGAGCTCGTGGTCGCCCAGGAGGTCCTGGGCCTGGATGGAGAAGGTCGTCGGCTTGGTGGCGAGGGTCTCGCCCTCCCAGGAGCGGACCCAGAGCCTGCGCTGGGGGAGGTAGTCGGCGACGACGATGCCGAGCCTGCCCTCGGGGCGGTCGGTCTTGCGCACGGTCAGGACCTGCTCGTCGCCCTCGTCCTGGTCGAGGTTCAGGGTGGCGACGTCGAGGATGACCTCGTTGGGCATGGCCGCGACGCGGTTCACGGTGGACTCCCGCTCGGCCTGGGCCTCGCGCTCCTCGGGGGAGGAGCCGGGACGCACGACGACCTGCCGCGTCGCCACGGGCCGCGCGGCCTCGGCGGCGCCGGAGCGCTCGCGGATGAGGTAGTACAGGCCGACGCCGATCGCCACGGCGCAGAAGCCGAGGAAGAGCGCTTGGAGGAGCCGTTTCATGGGACTCCGATCGGGCGCGGTATATCGGCGAGGGCGAGGGGAGGGGCCCCCTCAGCGATCCGCCAGCGCCTTGACGATGGTTTGTAGCACGTCGACTTTAGCCCGTTCAAGGGGAGTCTGGCAGGTGAAGCCCGCGGCGGTCTTGTGGCCCCCGCCCCCGAAGGACTGGGCGATGTGGGCGACGTTGACCCCGCCCTTCGAGCGGAGGGAGCAGCGGAGCTTGCCCTCGGGGTTCTCCTTGAAGAGGACCGAGACCTCGACGTCGCTCGCCTGGAGGGGCGTGTTGACGAGGTTCTCGGCGTCCTCGTAGGCGGCGCCGCAGGCGGCAAGGTCGGCGCGGCGGAGGCTCTGCACCGCCACCCGGTTCCCCTCGAGGAGCTCGAGAGTCGAGAGGACGGCCTTCTGGAGCATGAGCAGGCCGACGGAGGAGGACTCGTAGATGCTGTTGTGGATGGCGTAGGGGCTCACCCCGAGGCGGACGAGGTCGAGGGCGCACTCGAAGGTGGAGGCCCCCGTCTTCGGGTAGGAGAAGGAGCCCGTGTCGTAGACGATGCCCGCGAAGACGGCCGCGGCCGCGTCGAGGGGCAGCTCGACCCCGAGGCGCCGGCAGAGGGAGTAGACGAGCTCGCAGCTCGAGGAGGCCGAGCTCTCGAGGAGGGAAGGCTCGTAGCGGGCGCCCTTGGGCTCGTGGTGGTCGATGAGGACCCGGTCGGATACGCCGGCGAGGAGGGCCTCCACGCGGGAGCCGACGTAGGCGAGGTCGTGGGTGTCGACGACGACGGCGACGCGGGGGGCGAAGGGGAGGGCTCGAGCGGGGCTCGGGGCCGAGGCGAGGGAGAGGAAGAGGCCGGAGCGGTCGATGAAGGCGAACTTGGGACTGAGGGCCTCGGCGGCCGCGGCCGCGGCCCGCTTGCCCAGGATGCGCAAAGCCGAGACGAGGGCGTAGGCGGCCCCGATGCCGTCGGCGTCCGGGCCCTCGTGGGAGACGACGATGAAGTCGTCGCGGGTCTTGAAGTACTCCGCTAGGTCGTCGAGCTTCATGCCTCGCCTCGTGGCTCCTTTTCTTTTTGCCTCTTGCGGGATTGTACAAGAACGATGCAGAGGACCGCAAGCGCGACGAGGCCGAGCGCCGCCGCGTACAGCGGCAGCCCCGGACTGCCGCCGCGGGATGCGGCGGCGCTCCCGCCCGAGCCCGGCCCGCCGTCCCCGGCTCCCCCGCGCGCTCCTGAGGCGGCTCCGCCGGCGCCCGACGCCGAGCCGGCCGCCGTACCGGAACCCGAGCCGGCCGCGGCGCTGCCGGCTCCGCGCTCCGGAGGCGGCTCGGAGAGGAAGCGCACGACGGCCGGGGCCATGGAGGCTATCTTGGCCCCTACCTGGAGGCCGACGGAGATGGTCCGGAATTTCCCCAGATCGACCCGCTTGACGTATTCGAGGGAGGGATGGCGGAGCTTGTAGTCGGGAGAGGCGTAGGGGCTGCCGGCGGGGGCCTCCTGCCGTTCGTCGGTCACGAGGAGGACGTACTTGGGCCGCTCCGGGCTCCCGAGCTCGTCGACGTCCCTAGCCGCGGCGTCCAAGGCCGCGCCGAGGTCGGTGAAGGGCCCGTCGGCCACCACGGCCCGGACGGCCCGTATGGCCGCCGCCTTGTCTGCCTCGGAGGAGATGGTTCCCGCGTAGAGGCGGCGTACCTTGCCGTAGACGAGCTCGATGACGAGGCGATCGCCGGGCGCGAGGATGGCTCCGAGCACCTCCCCGGCGACGTAGGCCTTCACCTGATCGTAAAAGGGGGCCATGGAGAGGGATTTATCGAGGAGGAGGACCATGTCCAGGCTCCCCGACAGCCGCTCCGGGGCGGCTGCCGCGCCTGCCGGCGCCTCGGCTTGGCTTTGGAGGGCGAGGAGAAGCAGGATCGCGACGAAGGTTGAGCGCTGTCGACGGCTCACTGCGGCCTACCTTTCCGTCGGAAGGGCGGATACCAGGCCCTTTTTCGACGGTATTCTTCCATATTATAGCGAAAACGGCATCCGAAATTTCCGTTTCGGCCTTTACAACATTTATCGTCGTTGGATACTATAACCTAAGAATCATCGCCTGAGTAAAGGAGATCGTATGGGCGCGATAGATCTTCCCAAGAGTCCTAACGTATTCCACCCGGAAAAGCCCTCGGCCGTCGGCTCGCGCAACTCCCTCGCGCAGGAGGGCCGCGACCAGCAGCGCGAGGTCAACCAGCTCCTCGAGGAAGAGACCAACAAGGTCCTGCACCATATCAACGCCCGCCTCCCCAAGGAGGTCCTGGAGCGCTTGGACGTGATGGGCGGGTTGAAGGAGAAGCTCTACAACTACTTCAACCAGAACTACCAGAACATGTTCAACCGCTTCATGGTCACCACCGAGGACGAGATGGTGAAGAAGGTCCGCAACTTCATCGACAAGGAAGAGATGAAGTCGCTGTCCCGCTACACCCCCAAGGAGATCAGCGAGCTCCTGGACCAGGTCGGCGGCGCGGACAAGTTCAACACCGGCGAAGTCGAGAAGTCGATGGTCAACATGTTCGGCCACCTCCAGGGCCACATCCAGCGCGGCGTCAACGAGCTGGAGAACCTGACCAACGCCCTCCTCCGCCAGAAGACCGACGTCGGCGCCTTCATCCGCGGCGAGAACGCCTACTCGGTCGTAAAGTGCTCCTTCAAGGACGACGGCTACAAGCCCAAGACCGTCACCAACGTCAAGCTCTCGGTCAACATCCTCGACTCCGAGCTCATCTCCCCGATCTTCCACTACCAGGTCACGGTCGAGTACCTCATCAAGGACCTGATCTCCAAGCACATCATGGACCAGATCGACAAGGAGATCGAGAAGCTCAAGGACCGGCTCGTCGACTCCGGCAAGGAGGAGCTCTCCGACACCGAGATCATCTTCGAGAAGATGAACCGGATCCGGGATTTCACCGACGACGACACCGAGAATCCCAAGTCCAAGCGCTACAGCATCATCGCGAAGGACCTCATGGAGCGGATCTCCAACCTCCGCGCCGAGATCGACCCGGCCACCTTCGACCAGCTCAACATCCGCGAGAACCTCAAGAAGATCGTGGACATCGAGA